>Ga0207090_1012_pt1 | contig 46818 bp, 49 predicted proteins | sample Alteio_BWMinHeat_50_FD_153565 | JGI IMG/M metagenome (GOLD analysis project Ga0207090, IMG submission 153565) | Enriched cells from forest soil in Barre Woods Harvard Forest LTER site, Petersham, Massachusetts, United States -... | ecosystem: Environmental > Terrestrial > Soil > Temperate forest >...
GCCGTCCAGTTGGAAGAAGTTCCACCAGACGCCGCCACGCTTCCATAGGCTCACTTGCGTTGTCCTCCCTGTTGGCGTTCAATCCAGCGGACAATCTGATCGGTGTAGAAGATCAGCTTGCTGCTGGCCCCGGAGCGGAAATGCGGCAGTCCTTTTGGAAGGAGCCTATTTCTGATCGTCCAGGGCGAGCACCCGATGAGTCGGGCGGCTTCGCAGATATCGAGCGCCGGGCCTAGCCGGGAGCCCGCACCGGATGGCGCTGTTTGGCCACCAAATTGGCCAGGGTGCGTCGGGCAATACCTAGGGCAGTGCTGCCCTAGGCTGGATGGCGATAACGCCTGTAATTCCGCCATTTTCGGCCGTCGGCCGATCCCCGACTCTATACCTCTCCGCTTAATGCTCATGATGGCCATTCCGCTCAGGCCGCCTCAAAAACAACTTCGTCAATGCCCGGCGTAGAAACCTCGGCAGCTGCATGTAAAGCCACCATAGGATCCCAACCAACAGACCCCACAGCATGAACTGAAATACGAATTGCTGATTAGTCAATAAGGCCTGAATGAACCCAAGAAGCAAAAACAAGGAAATGCCAAGCAATACGATTCCAGGCAGAGCGGACAGCAGCACCAGCAATGGAGACAGCCAAAAGGACACGCGGGGATGCGGAGTCGAAAGTTCCCGTGAGCCGCACTGATTGCAAACCTCAGCAGTGCGCGGGTTCGGATGGCGGTGCGGACACAGCTTTAAGTCGTAGGAGCGCCCGCAGAAGTTGCAGAACAAGGGCTCGCCTGCTGTAATGCAGTGGCACTGGTTGCAGTAACGCATGATGGTTCCTAAAAGAGCGAAAGCCTCTGGTCTCCCTTAGGCCGGAGCCACACTGGAGACCACAGACCCGCTCGGTTAATGGTTTCGAGGTCGGACAGCCAGAACACTTTATCGGTCTGCGCGGCGATGGCGGCGCGGATGCTTCGGAGCCGCCGCTCGGAATTCGCCAGCACGAGCACGCGGAACTGGGGTTGATGGAAAACCCGCGTGAAGTCCCCGGACACCGCCAGTTGCAAGTACGAGCGCACCTTCCGCTCCCAGACGCGCATCGTTTCATGCCCCAAATCGACCTCGAGGAACGATGCCCGGATTCCTACGCCAGTTGAGAGCTCAAAGTATCCATCTGGAATCAACCGGCTGCTCGGTGTCAGCGATTCACGAAACGCCTGCCATCTCAGGAATCTGAGCCCGGCTGGGAGGGTACGGTATTTCACCGTGGCGTACACCTCGTTGATCTGCGATTGGTGAGCGACGAAGAGATCTCCGACGAGGGTCTGTCCGTGCCGTCTGCTGATGCCGCGATACGGCGCATCGATGATCGCCGCCCCTTTGGGCGAGAGGGTGTAAATCGCCTTGCGGCCCGCCGCGGCGGTTCCCACGAAGAAGCGGTTGAGCAGCTCGCCGCGCGTTAGCTTCAAAAGCCGGGTATTCGCGCGCGTCGTGGACCTGAATCCGGCTACCAATTTGACTAGTTCGCGGTCAATGACCCGCATCGCTCCTAATTCAAGCAGCAACCGACGGTCACGGCCCTGGATGACGAGGCCGGTCCTCTTCCTATTCCCAGTCATTCAGAATCTCGTCGGAGCTCCGCGTCGCCTGCTGGTAACGTGCCCGGAGCTCCGCTTCAACGTCTGCCCTGCGGCGAGCCCAACGGGCGCGGCAACGGTTGTAAAGGTCCGTGAAATTCGTTTGCGGATCACTGACGGTAGGTACCAAGGCCTGCCTCCACCGTTCGTGGCCGCTTTTTACGACAAGGTTGCGCTTGGGAAGATTCTTCAAAAGCTCCCCCAGTCGCCTGCCGCCGTCCAGCGCGGCGGCGATTTTGTCGGCATCGCCAGCGGAAAGCTGGAAAAAGACGTGCGTGCCGATTGCCAGAATTGCGGCGCGCATCTGCGGCGGGTACTGCTCCAGGTACTGATTGGCGGAAACCACTGAGACGCCGAACTTGCGCGCCTCGGAAAAAAGGGTTTCCAGTCCGCTGTCAAAAACAATCAGGTTTTGCAGCTCGTCCGCGTAGATCGTGAACAGCCTTCGACTCCGGCGGGAAAAGAGGGCGTTCTTCAATTTGGTCAGCAGCAGGCTGCCCAGCGTGGATGCCTGCTCCCCGAGCTGCCCTTTGTCGAGACCGAGAATCACCCAGTAACCGTTGTCCAAGGCTTCGAGAAGGGAAAACGTCGAGTGCCGCTGCCCGAGGATGTGACGGAAGCGCGGGTCAGCGGTAAAGCCGCTAACTTTGTTCAGAATCGCATCGCGGTAGACTGCTTGCATTGCCTCCGTGGCGGGGTCGAAAACGGGACCGAAAGTATGATTCGACCTCAGGGTTGGTTACACGCTGCAGGCAAAGAGCCCGGAAGGGAGCGGTCGTCAACAGTGGAGTAAGCTCGGCCAGGGTGAGGCCGTTGTCGGCCAGGACATGGAGCGCGTTTCGAAGCAGCTCCTCGGTTCGCGCTCCCAGATGATCGAGCTGCCAGCGCCGCTTCAAAATCTCTGAGAACTCGGCAAGCTGAACGAAAATCTCCTCGCCGGGCCTGTGTTCGAGAACATTCAGACCGACGGACCACTCGGGATCACCGGGTTCGATCACGATCAGTCTGGTGCTCAGATCCACGTTGCGGCGGCGCTCCTCCCGCGCGATTGCTCTGAGCAGAAACGGCGTGGTGTCGTTGTGCAGATCGATGGAGAGAAAACCACGGCCAGCTTGAATGTCCTGGGACGCGAAATAGCGGATCAGCGATGACTTCCCGGTTCCGGTCCGGCCTAAGACTCCGATGTGCTCTGGGCGTTTCGCTTGCGGGAGCGACACCCGCGTCAGGGTCGGATGCTCGTCAATTACAAGTGCGCCCAAATCGAGGGCGCCCCCCGAAGGGCGTTCGGGCGAGCGCGCGGCGAGCCTGTTCCAGGTTCGCGCAAACAGATTTTCGATCAGGGAAGTCATGCGTGCTGGTTAGTTTTGTTCTTGAGCCGCCACCAGATGGCGACGTAATCGTTTTTCGCAATCATGCGCCGCAGCCGGTCGTATATCGCCGCGCGGGTGACTTCGTCGTCCTTGGCCACGTCGAGAATGGGCATCCCGTCGAGTAGTCTTAGCCAGGTCTTCCGCTCCAGCGGGTTGAGGTTGTGGGAGACTTCGTCGACCAGCTCGCGGTACTCAGGCGATTCCTCCGGTTCTTGCGCTGGTAATGGCGGCTCAATAACCGACGGATGAAACCGCGGGACTACGCGGCCGTTGCGGCGCGCGAGATCAACCGGCTCTAGCGAGCCGTCGAGCGTGCGAACGTACCGGAAATAGTGGACTTCATAATCAGATCTGTCCATCGCAGCACCTCACCTCGTCTTGAGACACGACTCCCCCGAGTCACCTCGTGGTTTTTCTCTTGGCCGTTAGTTTGTGCGCCTGGCTGCGCCGCTAATCGGCCGCAGCTGTCGCGCGCGCGGACGCCGGAACTTTTGTAGGTGGCTTGAAATTCATGATCAGCAGCTCACCGTAACGCGCGCCAGCCTTTTGCTGCGCGGAGTAGAAAATCTCCGTGCGCTCCACGCGGAATTCTTTAAACAGTTCGCGGACTTTCGGGTGGTCATCGAGCGACAGAATGAACCGGCCTTTCACCGCGCGTAGCCGCCGCTCCAGGGCGATGAAATCCTTTTCCTTGAAATTGAACTTATACAGCTTGCGCTCCCAGTACGGCGGGTCCAGATAAAAGAGTGTCGTGGACCGGTCATACTTTTCGAGAACCTGCTCGTAGGGCAAGGATTCGATCTGGGCATGTGCGAGCCGGTGATGCGCCGCCTCGATAATTTCCGGGATTCGGATGGGATTGAAGTTCGAGCGCTTGGCGACGCCGTAATGGAAGTTCTGCTTGACGATCAGCCCGCCGAAGGCATTCTTTTGCAGGTAGAGGAACCGCGCCGCGCGCTGAATGTCGGTGAGTGTGGCCGGGTCGGTCGCCCGGAGGACGGCGAACCATCGGCGGCTAGCCACGCTGAAACGCAGGTAGCGAACCAGCTCTTCGTAATGCGACTGGCAACACCGATAGAAGTTCACAATGTCGTAGTCGAGGTCGTTCAGGACTTCGACTTTTGACGGTTCCTTGCGGAAGAACACCTGCGCCCCGCCCGCGAACGCTTCGACGTAAGCCGTATGCTCGGGGAACAAAGCGATGATTTGAGCGGCCAGCCGATGCTTGCCGCCGATATAGGGAAGTGGGCCAATCATGATGTGAATGCCTTCTAATTTGATTTCAGCAAGCTGGTGTAAGGCAGCCTGCCTGTCAACGCAATCAGTTGTGTGTTTCCGACATGATGTTTGCGATTTCTGCTTGCCGTTTCCGCACCCGCGCCTCCGCCAGGCGATGGTACTTTTTGTCGAGCTCAAAGCCGACGAAATTCCTGCCGCTGTTGAGGCAAGCGATTGCCGTCGTGCCCGAACCCATGCAGCTGTCGAGCACGAGATCCTCAGGACGAGTATAGGTACGGACCAGGTATTCGAATAGCGCTACTGGTTTCTGGGTAGAGTGAAATGTTTTGCCTTCCGACGCGATCCGCAGCACGCTGCGTGGGTAGCGGCGGCCTGGGTTGCGAAGGATGCGGCCCCCGATTCTTTGACCATGATTACTGTCGAAATAGGTGCGGCGTGTCGAAACGTAGGGCTTGCCGGAAGTGAATTGAGGAACGTAGAGGGGTAATTCCTTGTAGAAAATCAAAACGTTCTCTTGCGCCTTCAGCGGCGCGCGGTTGGCATTCAAGAACCCCGTGGGGCGCGATTTCTCCCAAATCCATTCGTAGCGCAGCCATCCCTGATTGCTCATGCCCAGCAGCTTGTCGAAGGGGCACCGAGCAGTGAGAGCAATTACTCCACGAGGGCGGATCAGCTGCCGATATTGATTCCACATCTGATCCAAATCGATTACAGAATCCCATTCATTAGCGGTCTCCCCGTAAGGAAGATCTGACAGGATCATATGGATACTCTGATCCGGCAACAATTTCGTTCCAGCTAAACAGTCCAGGCAGTAGATCCGGTTGATTTGGATTTTCCGCGACGAGGATTCAGGCGGTGCGTGCTTCGGATCTAATGCTCTAGCTGGAACAGGGCCAATCACTGTAATTGAACCTTCACTCTTAATTCCAGCAATCCGGTGTAAGGCAGCCTGCTAAAGCAGTGAGAACAGGCGTTCCGTTTGGACATAAAGCCCAAGCGCAACAGCATCTAAAACTCCGGGATCGTTGCCAAGGATGGGCCAGATTGCCTGAGTAACCTCTCGGACTTCGTGCCGCGATCGGGGTTCGGGGTATCCAAAGGCCGGAATTAGGTCGGACTTTGGCACTTGCGAAACTGGGAGTAGTTGATCGGAAATCACAGCGATGATCAGGCGGTGAAGAACTGACCGCTGCACTTCGTAATCGGGCGGGAGGCACTCCATTGTTGCCGATTCGATTTCATAGTTGCTCGTGAACCAGCGAATGAATGAAACCGCGCTGCCCTCGGCCTTGGTGTGTACCGAGGACAGATGCCGTGTTTCGGTGTCTTCCAAATGCCGGCCAAGAAGTACCGCCGCCGAGACGATGCGGCGCCCGACTTTGATCGCCAGAAGGCGGGTCTGGTCGTTGGGCGGGCCGGAACCGTTGGTGCGGTTGAGTGCTGTATGGAAATTTCTCGCTAAGGTTTCGCCGCTCTGCCCGGAAACGGCAACCGCCCGCCGATATGCCACCAAGAGACTGTTTTCGGAGCGCTCCTCAGTCAGTTCCAAATAATGCTGCGCGGCTTCGGCATCGCCCAGCTTGCGCGCCAATTGCAGCGCAAAAAATTCCTGCGTTGTCTCTGGACGAAACTGTTTGCGGCGTTGCACCGCGAAGCGGTCAAGGATGCTGACCATGGGCGCGTTCGGTTACTGGTAATCGTGAAAACAGTGTTTGCTGCACCGGCGCTCCTAATTGATCCTCTTCGGCTCGAATGTTGGTGCGCAGGCTCTCGTACAGAGCGGGAAACAGGAACTCGACCGGGACACGGAGAATAATCCCCAGACTAAAGGCGACGTTCAAAGGCGGAAGCGACCGGCCATGCTCATAGCGCGATACCATCGAGGTGCCAGCAAATCCTAATAAGCGGGCGACCTGCTTCTGGGAGAATCCCATCCTCCTGCGATAGATGACAAGCCGGTTTTGGTTTTGATGTTTCTGTTGGTCCATAGTCGTTCTAACAGTAAGGTCAATGTAGCAATCTGGCGGAATCCGTAAAGTAGGGAAAACTTGTGGAGAACTACCGCTTGTCTCTGCGCTCTGTGATTAACCTGTGCAGAGCCTGCTCGGTCAGCCGATGCCGCCGACGGCACGCGGCCCGGCGAGAGGCAATTTTCCGAACATGGTCAAGCAACCCTTCGACCAGAAGATTGCGAAGCATCTCCATTATGAATTGTAGGATCAAATCGATGAGGAACATAGCGCTCGATCATGGCGCGACAGCATGAAAACGAAAAGACGGGAAAGACTGAACGGGGCGCGAGCCATACTGCCATTCAGATTTTCCCGTCTTACCCGGTCGTGCGATCCCGCGTATACTGAACCACGATCCATGCGCCAACGACTTCGCCAACCGAATATCACGGTGATATGGGAGCCGCTTCCCAACGCCGACCCCCAGGCTATCCACAAGGCCTTTGCCATGCTGTTCCGGCACGCGGAAGCCGGTGGTGAAATCCAAGAAACGGCAGGAGCATGCGGAGAACAGCACGAGCTTGACAAGACCCACTGATCTTGTAACGTTCAGACGCTGAGCCCCGACAAAAGTAACCCTACTAAACATGCTTGATGCAGAAGCCGCAGGATTGCGGCTCGCCATTTATGCCCGCGTCTCCACCGAGGAGCAGCGGGAAGGCCAAACCATCAACTCGCAGATTGCGGAGCTGGAACGTTTCGCGCGCGACAAAGCCTGGGATATCACGGGCGTCTACAAGGACGAAGGCTGGAGCGGTGGCATCATGGAACGCCCCGAGTTGGACCGCCTACGCGACGATGCCCGACGAGGGCTCTTCCAAGCCGTCTTGATCAACGATGTCGACAGGCTTGCGCGTGACGTGGCGCACCTCGGGGTCATCAAGCGTGATCTCGAAAAGCGGGGTATGCGGGTCATCTTCCGCAAGCTCCCGTCCGATGCGAGCCCGACCAACAATCTTATGGTGAACATCCTCGGTAGCTTCGCCGAGTTTGAACGTGAATTAATCATTGATCGCACTCGCCGGGGTCGTCGACACGCCGTGGAAGTACGAAAACAGTACCTCTCCTCGCATCACGCATACGGATACAAATACACTCCCAAAGACCACACTGCAACGAGGCAAGGGCGTTTAGAAGTTGAATCAGATGAGGCCCGCGTTGTCCGCCAGATGTTCGACTGGGTGGATGCTGAGGGCTTGTCCGCTCGCCGGGTCATGAACCGTCTTAACGAACGCTCCGTTCCAACTCGGAAAGGTGCGCCTTGGGCGAAGTCCAGTGTCCTGAGGATTCTACATAGCGAAATGTATGCGGGAACGTGGCACTACAATAAGGTTCAAGCTTGCGAACCCGTACATCGGGCGACGGACATCCAATACCGGCGAAGGACCAAGAGCAGCGTTCGCCAGCGCCCCCGCGACGAATGGCTGCCGCTGGAGCTGCCACCTGAGTTAACGCTCATAACGAGGGGTCAATGGGAACGGGTGCAGGCGCGGCTCCATAGCAACATCACTTTTTCGCCGCGCAATGAGAAGCATTTCTATTTGTTGAAGGGGTTGGTGCGGTGTGGTGGATGTCGAGCCACGTACGGAGGTGACCCCTGTCATGGCAAGTTCTATTACCGTTGCGTTAGCCGCTGCAAGCGACAACCCTCCGTAACCGAACACATTCTGGACCAAACTGTCGTAGATGCTGTGGAGGACGTCCTTGCAAATCCGTCTTTGCTTATGGCTGAAATGGAGCGGTTTCATCGGAGCGAGCGGGACGTCGCCTATAGCCGTCGTCACGATGGGGCCAAAGCAGAAAAGGAACTCCGGCGCATCGAATCCGAAGAGAATAGGCTCCTTGCGGCCTATCGGACCGGAATCATCTCTCCCGCCCAACTTGGAGTAGAGCTTGAAAAACTGAAGTCCCGCCGTACAATCGCGGAATCGCAGCTGGCTAAGGAGTTGTCAAAAGAGCCGGAGGTTCCACCCGCGCTAATTCGTAAATCAGTGGAGGACTATTGCAAGGAAGCCCGCCGAAACCTGCGGGCTCTGCCGCCGGAAGATCTGAGGGAATTACTACGAACGCTTATCCACTCGATCATTTTCGAGGGATCTCAAATCCGAATCCGAGGACGCCTTCCCATCTGCGACAGCGGTGAGCCTACGCAGGTAAAAGCTACTTTCGATTTTGTCCGATCGGCAGAGACACGCATGAATTCGGAGCACTGAGCATCAAGCTGCTGGCCGCCCTGAGAGTCTCTCTACCGTCGCCGTCTCGGCCTGAACAAGCCTAGCGTCATAATAGAGGCTAGTTCCCCGGCCACGCTGGTTACTGTGTCTTTGGCGAGCCTGCCGAGTCCCTTCGCACTTCCCTTTGCGACATCTTTCACAAATCCTCTCTTTTTTCGGCGAGTCGAGCCCATACCTTACCCCCTGATGGAATTGGAGCTAGACGGTCACATGAAAACGGCTGCCAATCTGGCTCTACTTCAATCTCAGCAGATTGCTGTAAGGTTCTAGTCGATTCGATATGAGGTGTCCCCTGCGCCGTCCCATGTCTGAATGGGTCGTAATCTGCTGCCCTGTCATTCGGTGACGATACAGCTCACTTGTGGAGCCCGCTACGGGGGCGACTCTTTGTCATGGAAAGTCTTGCTATCGTTGCGTTCGTCCCTGCAACCGACAGCCTCCCATGAGTGAACACATTCTGGACTGGACCATATCGGACGCCGTGTGGAAAGTGTTCTTGCCCATCCACCTTTGGTTTTGACGGAAATAGACCGAGTATGCCGGATCGACCGTGAGGTGGCCAAGGACGATCACGACAATGGACTCTCTAGAATCCCAACAGGACCTTCGGCGAATCGAATCCGAGGAAGAGGCCTATGATGCTGACCCTACTAACTGACCGCTGTTACATATAGTAACGGTATGATGGGTGGGGTTGGACGCTGGGTCCAAGTTCGGTCATGATGCCGCCGATTCGCCGCGCAAAGCGTAAGGTTATAGGCGTGCCAGTCGTGTCAAGTCCGGTGTTCCAATTCATCTTCGTCAGACCTAGGACATCGGCCGCAACTTGTTGGATGTCTAACTCTGGCCCACAAGTCAGTTGAACAGGAACCGGTACATGAGGACCAGGATACGTCTGCCATTCAGGAGTGTACCCGGTCGTGAACAGGAACGACTCGGTTTCGTTGATTCGGCAGAGCGTACCGCGTACTGGCGGATAGGCTGCTCGCTGTACAAAGCGGAATTCGCCGGGGGCGAGGTTTACGAGCTCCATGCGTGCCACCGTCTTCAACGTACTGTTGAGACCTTCGACTTCGCTCGGTTTGAAACGCGTCGTCTTGTGAACCACGACCCTGACGGGATTTCTTCCCGTGCGATCACGGTACGCCGCGAGCACTTGCGCTATGAGTGTCGCGGCCTGATCAGCCGAGAGGTACGGCTGCCGCCCCTGATCGCGGTCCCACGGTAGCGACTCACCGCGTAGGGCAAAACCGTCACCCTCACTAGAGAATGCCTGGGCTAGGCTAGAGAAGACGAGGTGGCGTTGCCGTGTCCGGTAGTGATGGAAGCTAATACCTAAAAAGCAAGTCTCCGGGCCGTCAGCTTTCATCCTCCACGGTATGCCGCCAGCTTTATAGAAAAGCGCGATCGAGCTATTCCAGGCGCGGACGGACGCTTCCTGGTTCGTAGTGCCGTCTTGAAAGAGGCTCGTCGTCCCGAGTTGGATGGGGATACGCGCGAGCATTGCTTGAGCCTTTAGCGCTCTGCGGAAGTCCCGAAATAGAAGGTCGTCGGGCTGCTCCTCAGCATCCCACATTTCAAAGAGTGATAGCTGGGGAGACTCGCGACGTCTTCGCTCCAGGAGTCGGCGTGCGGCTGGCCCAATCCCGGGCTGCGCCACGGTCCAACATTTTTCAACGACCTCAGGTGGCAAGCAGCAAACAACAACATCGGGGCGGATATCGGTTTCGGCAAGCCGTGCGATTCCTTCGCTGTACGAACCCAAGATGCTCTCGAATCGCTCGAGGGGTGGAAGCTCAAGGTTCTTTAGCAGCGCGGACCAGGGGATTTCGATATCCCAGCGGACCGGATCTAACGCGAGCGTTGACCGAAAGACGGATTCGAAGCCAGCGAAGTTCGGATACATCGCTCGGTTGATATGGACGGCAGCAATCGGTTGCTTAGTCCTCTCGTACCAGCGATGAGCAATTTCTAGCATGTGCCTCGGACCAACGAGGCCTACTCCTATCTGCTTTTTGTGAGACTCACCAAAGCGTAAGCTGAAGGGCCCGTAGCGCTCTAAACCCAACCGACAATCAGTGTGGTAGCCCCCAAGGCCGAATTCAAGGAGAGGCGGCGGAAGTTCCCATAGCTCAATGTTTATCGCCATGGTCCTCCAGAGCCTGCATCAGTGATTGGCTCTCCATCGCGGAAAATTCCTCTTCGAGTTCCTCCAGGACTGCCCGTTCTCCCGTGCTCGGTTCTTCCATCGCCGGTTCCGGCGCGATGGTTGCGGGTAATTCGCAACTGGCAGGTAGTCCGGAGATGACGGCCGGAACGCCGCCAGTGAAAAGCTCAAACCGCGAATTACCCTCCGAAAGCACCCATGCCCAGAAGACTAGATGATTGTGGACTTGTTGATTGTAATCGCGGGCGGTGGCACGCGTTACCAGACGGCCCATGCGATCAGGGTGAACGAGGGCATCCTGCCCATCGATTGTGAACACATAGGTTGGAACGACTGTCAGCGCTATTGCTGGGCCGAACGCTCCAAGGCTGAAGCGAATGGCGTCATGCTCCCAATGCAATACATTTCCGGTCCGGCGTGAGATTACGGGCTTGGCCACTGTTCGCTTTGCCCGGCGAACTCTCGCGGAATACGTAATCTCACGCGGGCGGTTGTCGAGGCCGGCGAAGTAGGCGCGGTGGCGACTCCGGTCGACGAGCAAGCCGAGCCGGACCAAGTGAAAGTCGATACATTCGTTGAGAAGCCAAAGTAGTGCACCCGCCCCGCCCGGTGCCGACGCGAGTTCCTCAAGCGAGCATTCGGCGGAGGAACGCGTTAGAGGATCAAGAGCTGTAACTCCTGGAGGCGCCGCAAATGTGAGTAGGTCTTTTCGCTGGCGAGAGAATGCAAACGGCGGTAGGTTCGGACAGGCCTCGAGCACCGCGCCACGAGTGTCGACGGCGAGGCCATAACGCCAAACGGACTTCGGCAGCTGGATTATCTCAAAGAGGTTGCTTAGGAACTGCACCGTGGCGCGGGCTGGCAGTGCCGTGTTCGTCACCCGGTCAACTTGCAACGCCTCCGGCCGGCTCTCCATAACAACTTCAAAGGCCCCGTTCTCCAAGATCGGGCCGAAGGTGACTGTTCCGCCGTTCTTGCGGGTTAGCCGATAGACATCAAAGAGGCCGGATCCCTCCTTTTCCATCTTTCCAGAACCATAGAGAAGATCGGCAACAACTGGATTCCGGTAGCCGCGAATGCCCTTTTCGCCCCGAGCGATGTACGACTGAAGCGGTTCATTAAGTTGATCGAGCACCCGTTCCACCAACCCGCCGGGATTGCGAAATGTAATGCTTCCGCGGTTGATCGTTACCGTGACCGGGTCAGCGTGTCTGTAGTCCCGGTGCGCAACGGCGTTGACAGCAATTTCTTTGACCGCCAGCGGCGGATAGGGCCAAACCGGTTCTGTCGTGTTGCCTTTCAGCAGAAACGGCTGGTTGATCTCATCAATAAGGCGGAACAACGCATCGAGCTGGTCCCAAAGGTTGCCCTCAAGGACCTGAGTCTCTCCATCGATAGTCACGTGAACCGTTGCATTCCGGGGGACATTTCGCGCGCCGAACAGGAGCGTTCCGGCCAGCGTTAATGCCAGGCGGTCAGGGAGACACCGGGCGAGATCCACTAGGCAGAGGGCCTCCTCGACCCACTCGCGCGTAACTGGAGAAGGTGGTGCCGGCAATCGTGTCCGCCGCGCGTACTGCAGCAATTCGGTTTCTGCTCGGTGCCAATCGATGTCAGCTTCACTTGTGTTCGGCTGAACCGTCATATCAAAGGGCAGCCGCGCCTCGGTCGGTCGAGCTCCGATCTTAGGCTGAGACCTGGCTGAGGATCTGGCTCGGTAAAGGCGGCACAATGCCTCTAGGAACTCGTCGAATCCTTGAACCGGAACAAGCTGGAAATTGTCGCCAAGACGGGCACTGAAATCCGCTACAAGTGGGTGAAGCGTCGAACTCGGACGAAGGCACCAGAACACGCCGTGCCGAAAGCCATTACCCGTGGTCAGCTGTGAGCCCAGCAGGTGCTCCATGATGGACCGTTCCGCGCCGCGGTAGCCAATTACGATGAGGGGATGATCGCGGAGCAGGGGCCGAAGTAGATCGACCAGCTGCGAATCAAGCTCTTGGGTTTCGGAGTGGAGGTTGCGGTCTGTGTAGTGCGCCACTGAGCCGTGTAGATAGACGAGTTGTGGATAGCGTGGTCGCGTCGAAAACTGAACATAATCGTCGGGAACGCGAATTGCGTCGATGTGGTGCATGTCAGACCGAGATCGACAAGCATTGAGCAGCACTTCGTCGAAGTTCGTAGTGAGGACTGTCCTTACTACCTGTTCGCGCAGCAGATCGACGAGACGTTCGTATCCTGGGCTCGGCGGCAAGCCGCCACGCATCATTCGGAGGAAAAACTCGCGCCGGTACTCGCGCGGCTGAAGCAAATCCCAAACAATTTCGGAGTAGAACTCGCCGGGGCTCGCTCCCGTCCGGAACCATGCTTGCCGCTCCAGGAGCTTTATCCAATCGCCACGCTTGACGGACAGGTCCTCGTGGTGATACCCGTTCTGGCGGCAATAGGCCCATTTTGCGGCTGCACCCGCAAGATCGTCGGCGAGCGGAATTCCTGATTTTACTGATGCTCCAGCACCAATCAAGAACACTGGTTCGATGTCGTCGCTGGCCAGTGTGGAAGCGAAAGCGGATTCGAGACTACCGACTCGTATAGTCACCGCAGGCAATAGCCCAAACACCATTTATCGATATTGTTTTATTATACCGCTTGGTGCGCCGCAGACATTTTTCGATTCACTCGAATCGCGCACCAAGGTCTGGGTCGACCGGTCGGACTCGTCACATCACCTAGTTCCGAGTCAAACTACGGCTCCTGGTTGTCGACAGACTCCAAGAGGTGCCGTACGTCGAGCGCGAGAGGCGGCCGTCGTCATCCGCCACCGGGCTAATCCGGTTTGAGAAAAGATTGAGCTTCCCGGAGCCTGCGGTGAACCTCGGGTTTAGGTATTTCGTTTTTTCGATTCCTGGATCACGCTTTTCGATTGCCGTCGTTGATTTGCGCGGAATCGGGCGTTACCCTGACAGTCCGCCCTCTTCATGTGAAACAGCGGGGCATTCCCTTGCTGACGCTCCTGTCCTTCGACGTCTTGAACTCTGCTGTATTGCTCCCACGACATCAGACCAGAGTGCCCGCAATCCGGGCAGGGAAAACATGGAGCCCCATTCAATAAACCTGAATGGTCTTCCGGATATTCCGTGCTCGTTCTCCGTCGACCAGTCGATTGTTAAAGTTCCGCCGCCGACAAACCCTAAGCGCCCCGATGGTAAATTCTATAGCAAAGCCGAGTTGCGAAGCATCCTACTCGGACAAATGCTTGCAATCACGTTACTGAAGCAGCCAGCCCCCACTGCCCCCGCAGCCACAGGATGAACTGGGAAGGTTCTGTCAGAACTAACTATTTAAGAAATGTGGTACCAATCAGCCCCAGGAGTTCACGGGCACTGACCACCTGGGTTTTCTTCCAGCGCTTGGGGAAGTGCCGCTTATTGCCAGTCACCAGAAAGTCGGCACCAGCCGTTTCAGCACATTCCAGGAACCGGTTATCAGCATCATCGGTGGATTCAGTAACGGTATGGCTCGGTTTGACCACGCTGCTAGCGCGACGAACAAACGCCATAAACTTGGCGACTTCTTGAGGATTGAACTTTAGGCGGGGGTAGAGAAGTATGCGCTCGTATTCTTCCAAAATGGGCTCAGAGACGTACGACTGGACTTTGTGGTTCAATGCCAAAGACACGACCAGGGCCTCAAGGCCTTCGGCGTTTAGGTTGGCAGACACCATGACATTGGTGTCTAAAACAAGGCCGATCATTTGGCCTTGTGCTTAGCTGATTGAGGTTTCTGCTCCCGGCGGCCGGCGGCGACAATGCGCTTAATCTGGCCAGGCGTAAGCTTATTGGCCCCAGTGCGCTTGGCTGTTGCCTGCATGGCGCGGAGTTCCTGGGGAGCAGGGGCAAAAGTCTTCATGTAGTCCTGAACACTCATGATCACGACGCTGGGCTCGCCCCTGCGGCCGACCACAAAGCGTTCATTCTTTTGGGTGGCCCGTTTTATGATCTGGCCGAGCTGTGTGCGGGCAGTCAAGGCTGAAACGATATTGGTCATAGGTGATTTGGAAGGTTTAATGATGAATGCCTCCATGAACTGATTAATTAGTTCATATTCATTATAGCTGACGGGTGGAGGGTGTCAAGGTGATGTACTGGAACCCTTGATATCCGAGTAGGGTTGCTCAACTCAGCTCGGCCGCTTCGAGTACTCTTCCCTCATGCCCCGGAAGAATATTCGAGGGGGTCGTCCGCAGAAGGCGAGAAAGATCCATGTGGTCTGGGAGCCGGGAGAGCCGCCCAGCGACCAGGACATACTGCTCATTTTCGACATGCTGTTTCCACCCAAGAGGAGGGAGAAAGGCAATGCCTAGGGCGGTCATAATCCACAACCGGCTGGTTCCTGACCCAAGTTTTCCCGTCTGGCGAGGAATCACCCATCTGCTACGATGGCCTCACAACTGAATATCGGCAGGTCTCGGTACAGCTCAATGGCCGGGATTCTGGTTTAGCGTAACGTGAAAAACCGCTCTGCGGTTTTCGAATTACCCGGTGGACATGGAGGTAGACCGGAGTGCCCGCAATCCGGGCAGGGAAAACACGGAGTCCCATTCAATAAACCTGAACGGTCTTCAGAATATTCCTTGCTCGTTTTCCATCAACCAGTCGATTGTTAAAGTTCCGCCGCCGACAAACCCTAAGCGGCCTGATGGTAAATTCTACAGCAAGGCCGAGTTACGAAGCATCCTACTCGGACAGTTGGTTGCCATCACATTAGTGAAGCGGACGGGCCACTCGTCAGGCATTGCGTCCCTTTAACCAATTCACAAGTAAGAGTCGTACGGTAAGGTGCAACTCCGTCCACGCCTGGTCTTTGCGCCATTCCAGGGGGTATTCAATGGCCAGGACCGTGGCGACTCGCCCAGGTGGAACAGCTCCTTTGACATCGCAAAGGATATCGAACGGCCAGCGCTACCCCCGCAGCCACGCGATGAATCGGGAAGGTTTCTGCAAACTTGGCCCGCCGATAGGTTCAGGACCTTTAGTACTGAGCTTCGGGCTACACGGCTGGATTCCGGGCAACAGCCCGAATTCTTTCACCAATTTGCGTTTAATGTGTTGCCTTCCCCTTTGATTAGGGTTATGCTCATCGGCGTCGAGGAACGCAGTGCTTCGCCGCGTCAAGGCCGAACACCACTCAGGTGAGCGGGTTTCTCGCGGACACGGAAGGAGCTACAATCGTGAGTAGATCAGTACGTCGAAACAAGATTCGCCCGTTCGCCCTGCTTCTGTTCTTATCCACAAGGTGCTTCGCCCAAGTCTGGACAGAAGTAACGCCTCCGCCCCCAGGGAGTCCGTCCGGGCGAAGTGCACCTGCCATGGCTTACGACGGTGCCAGGCAACAGGTTGTTTTGTTCGGTGGATCTAGCGGTAATGGCGTGGCCGGTGATACGTGGATTTGGAACGGTACCGCTTGGACCCAAGTATTCCCGTTAAACAGCCCTTCACCCCGCGCCAGCGCACAAATGGTCTACGACGCAGCCCGGCAACAAGTTGTCATGTACGGCGGCTTTCAAGAGACATGGGTCTGGGACGGATCGAATTGGATAAAGAAGACACCCCTGAATTCGCCTAATGCTGTGGCCGGATTTGCGTTCGCGTACGATCCGACGCGCTCGTTGGCGGTACTCGCCGGAGGCTGTGCCTTTGTTACAGGAAGGGGTTGCGTTTCGTTCAATGAAACGTGGGTGTGGGACGGATCGAATTGGACCAACGTTACGCCTGCACCACCGGCATCGAATCTGCCGGTGCTATATGGTCCAGCCATGGCCTATGACGGAAGCTCCGGCCAAATTGTTTTGTTTGGCGGCACGGTCAACGGTGGCTGGTTCAATGATACCTGGGCGTGGAATGGCTCTGTCTGGACCCATCTAAACCCAGCCAATCCACCAGCAGCTCGCGCTTTTCACGCGATGTCACCCGACCCTGTAAATAACCAAGTAGTCCTATTCGGAGGCGGGATAAACAGCGCAGTTATAAATGATACGTGGATCTGGAGGAATAGCATTTGGACACAAGTTTTTCCGCCCACCAGTCCCCCGGCGAGGGAGGCGGCTGGATTTGCATACGACAGTGGCCGCTCACAATTCGTCTTATTCGGCGGTAATTGGACCGGCTCTCCTGATTTTAGCGATACATGGGTGTTAACACTCTCACCGCTCAGTTCAGCGCCCACTTTACTCTCGTTCGAATATTCAGCTGGCTTTATTGGACCTCTCCCGGCCCAGCAACTCTCGATAACGAGTAATGCTGGCCCGCTTGGCTTTAGTGTAGCAATCGTCACCAATCCACCCGGCGGAAAGTGGTTTGCCGTCGCCCCGCGCAACGGAACGACCGGCGCCAAAATATCCGTTACAGTTTCGGGTGGCCTACGAGCTGGGTCCTACTCCGGAACTATAATCCTTTCGCCAACTGCCGGTCCCAACATCCCTTTGAATATCCCCGTGACTTTAATTGTTTCAGGGTGCTTGCCTCCATCAATAATAACGGATACAGAAGACTCGGCGTATGACAAATTTGCCTCATCTTCGGTGAGCAATATTTTACTCAACAATAATCAGCTAACGGCTGACGTGACTATTAGTAATAACTCACGTTGGTGGCTCGGTGTCTCCCCGCTGTACTCGTCGTCAGGGCCGCCATTTGTGTTGCCGACTTTTGTTGCAAAATCCGGCCAAGGCGTGACCACTAATGTCGCGCGCGAGAGTCTGGTATTGCCTTGCAGTCCTAAAGTCACGAGCACGTTTCCGTTTTTTGATTGCACGCCCCAATCTACGTTCTGGACCACCAGCTTTTGCGGAACGGGAAGAATCGATTTAACCGTAGGAATAACACCTCTTAGCACGGTCGCAACGATAACTGATCTTATCGCCCCTACCGGCCTAACCCCCTCCGATATGGGAGCGCTGGCTAACCAACTATCAACTATTCCCGATTTAAACCAGGCTGGTACCTGTCTCCAGACGAGCTCGAGTACTTCCTCCGCTGTTTCCTGTGCCATCGGAGCACTGAATAAGCTCCTAGCAGATCCTGGCGAGATGGGGCAGACGGTACTTATAATGACTGAATACGTATCCTATGTCACCCTATCTCTGTTGGCGGATAGAATTCTAAAGCTGATCAGTTCTCCCCTAGACCTCGGCCTCCTCTACGGGCAAACGTTGGTATTTGGGCCAGCCACAAACCACACATGGAGTTTTCCGGTCACTATCCAAGGCCAATGAGATAGCGGACCATGTGAATAAGCTCAAGTATGATCAATAGTAGAAAGAACAGGCCCACCAAGGTATAGACTGGCAGTAATGGGCCCAGGATAGGTATGAGGGCTCGCGACAAACGCTTTCGCAATGGAAGGCTATCATCCCACCATGGGCGGTCTGTCTGTGCGGACAGAAACCATGCGTCTGGCTTGGCTCCGGCCAGGGTGGTTATTATCATTAGGATAAACTCAAAAAACCTAAAAATGTATTTATACCAGGGCTGTGGAGGCGTTTGTTGAGGCGACTTCATATGACAAGCTTTAAAGGCGACTTTAGTGGAGTTGGTGTGACTGTAGGCGAAGCATAGCAGAGAATAGGGAGAGTGACAAACTCAGTGGGCTTTTCCCGGCCGCTTTGACATCGCAAAAGGAAATTGAGCGGCCGCCACTGCCACCGAAACCACGTGATGAATTGGAACGTTCTGCAAATACGGCTGACGAGTCAGTCTGCGATTCTCAGACCTTCTGCCAAAATGTTGGCATACAACCCATATAGATGAACATGTTGCTGAGTTGAAAGTACTGCCTCGCGATTATAATTCAAATCGTGATGATGCAAGTCGGCAGGCCCAACGATGAGATGCTCCAGGCCTATATCAGCAATAGGGTGTACTATTCTCATTCGTTCCCAGAAATTCAAAAAACTATCGTGTGCCAGCCGGACAGTGACGCGCCTCACCTCAGGAACTAACGTCGTGCTAGCGGCAAAGACGGGTGCCACTTGCACAATCAGATTAGGCCTAGTGTGCGCAACCGCCAGGTTCACTACGTCGGCTCCGGTGCTCTTGCACCAAATCACGAGACGTTGCGCCCGAATCTCCTTGAGGCGGGCAACCAATTTTCTTGACGCGGCCCGTGTGGCAAAACCGGCAGGAATTCCCGACCAATAAAAACATTCGGCCGAAATGCCCCTGGTCGATAGATAGGAACGGAATGCTTCCATCCAAACCTTGGTCACGGACCGACGAATAGCGCCATGAACTATGAGGACCTTAGAGTTGTTAGGGATCGAAACTTTTTCCCGATTGAGTGCGGTCATGTTGTCCAAGGCGAACGTGGGGCATAGTCAAACCAATTTTCAAAGAGATCGAAAAACTTACTCGTGGCTGGGCTTCTGCGGAAATAAATGTACCATTCTTGAAGGTCGGCAATGGCACCAGTGCGCTTGTCCCAAAAGTAGTATGCCATCAGTAGGTGTTGATCGTCAACGAGGTGACCGATCACGCTGGTTGTATATGGGTATTTCCAGACGTTAAGCCTATAACCCTTCGCCCGACAGTACTCCGTGATGCGCGCGATCGTATTGGCTTGTTCCGCCGGCCAGCGGGGGTCTACCATTGCGTTTGGAAGTGCTGAAAAGTCCGCGACCTGTAGTTCCACATCAAGGATACCTGTGTAAGATTCCCCAATTTCGTTGAGATACGCTTCGAGAGTTCCTCGCGCGGTAACAACGCGGATCTTGACCGTATGGCGGGGCCGTCCATCGCAAATCGCACCCCTGATACGCCTAGCGGCCGTAAAGAAATCGCCGCAATATTCAGCGTCGGAGGTCAAGAGACCACTCTTCCCCAGCTTTGCCGCGATTTCCTCCACAAGATGTGTCACCTGAGCCTCATCGGGACTGATCTTGTGTCTCAGAGCTTGCTGAAGAAGCATGGGCAACTGTTGTTCCGCCGTGAGTCCTCGTCGTTGCAGAAGGAAATAAATGATGGGAAACGCCACCAGCACGACGAGCGCACTCGGAATCGTAGCCATGACGAGTTGCAGCCAACGAGCGCTCTGGGAATCGACCGGAACCAGAAGGAATAGAACGGCAAGCAGGGCCGCCGCCATCAACGACAGCAGAACTTTCAGCCATTCGATATTATCGTTCATGGCCTCGTGCGAGGGCGAGTGCGGCGGGTCAAGCTTCTGATGAGGTGCCATTATAAGACCTGGATCTCCACAAGTCATGGAGATTCACTATTATCCCTCTCTTTCAGGCGCTGTCAATTTGTATTGAAGCCCCATGGTGTGTATGAACCATTTCGCCTTTGCCAATATCAGCAAAGAGCACCTGATGCTCCGTTAATGTGGATCTGCGTTGTTTAGGTCACGAAACAGGTCCTTAGTCCTGATTCAACTTTCCCGCTTGGTGGCGAATTGCCCAACGGCTACGCTGGCCTCACAACTGAATATCGGCAGGTCTCAGTACAGCTCAATGGCCGAGATCGTGGCTCAGCGTAGCGTGAAAAACCGCTTCGCGGTTTTCGAATTGGCCGGAGGGCGCGGGGATCGACCCGCGTGCCGCTTACCGGCGACTAGCCCAATCAGTTGCAGGTTAAGCATACAAAAGCGGAAGGGCTCGCCAAGGGGGCAGCCTATGAGTATCTAATTTTAGGAAAGACTAGACTGAAACGGCGAAATGGAGACTTTAAGCTGTAGCCGGGGCCCCTCCCTATTATTAAGCGCTGTGATGTCTATTCGTTTTTGTGACCTTATGATTGGCGGAGACTATGTCAAATCCACCGCTCGGGCCGGGATCGAGAAGAAATGCAAAATGAAGCGCCGCGGTGAGCCGGGTTTGACGAGTATTTCTTTCATGAGAGATGACATGGCCGCCGCGTAGACGTGCAAACACGTCATTGCCATTATCAAAAATCAGGGCGTCGGTCACATCACTATCACGACAAAGTCTCTTAGCGTCATTAATGGTTATCCCTGAGCGTCCGCTTTGGCCGCAAATGCTGATGTTGACAACCCGGCCGTCCGCCCTAACACCCACTATGTGATGAGGATAAATCGCCGGCAAGAGCCGCACGAGGATCTCATGTCGCTCTCGATCAATAAAAAAGTCTCCGGGGTGGGCAACCGCTTTACGATCCTGCTTCTCGTTATAGTCTGTATTCAAAAAATCTTCTCGAAGCTCATCTGGATTAAACTGAATGGCATATCGATCACGGTTAAACTGGGGCAAGCTTATCAGTTCCGCTTCAGGTATCTGGCAAACATTGCACATCGTCTCGATCCACTCCTGAGTCATCGGTAATTCCATTGGGAATCCAATGGCGTCTCCACGCGTTGCCAGAACGAAGGTTCGGCGTTCCCTAATCTCGTCGAAGCCGAAGTAAAACTCTATTTTCTTTGGGGCATCTTTCATAATAGAAATTGGCGCGAGATGTTGCACGAGAGTTTTCTGTAGCTTCGGCAAGCGCCACACATGACGATAGTCACTGACGTTCCGAGTAGTCATCTCCAACGGCACCTCCTCGCCGTTGATTACAACCGGATAACCACTAACAGCCCAACGCACCTTCTCTTCAAACTTAGGTTCGGCTTCCATGGTTGCCGCAACCGGCGATTCCAGATAGCGCTTCTTCTCGACTTTTTGGCACCCACCAAGTTCGTTGAACAGGAGGAGTTCAAATCCAACTGGATGAGGGGCAGTATCCGCGCTGTACTGGACAAGGCACGCATACGGAGGCGGGTGATCAGGCCTCTCCCCCACGACCATATAAGCGGTCCTGTCCACATATGCCAACGATCTGAGATTTTGCAGAACATTGCCGATACCGGTCGACAACTCTATTGGTACTCGACGATGGCGACCACCGCGGAGATGCTCGTCCGTAGCCGCATCAGCTTCGAAAACAGCTTCGTGCGTTTGTACGCTCCATTTGTAGCCGTGGAGTTCCTCAGGGTCGGATACAAGTCGAACCGCGTCGCTACGAAACCTTCCGAATGGAATGCCGTAACTGCGCTCGATAAGAGTGAGCGGGAAATTCCGCTGTATCGAGATTCCCATCCGGATCTTGGTTGGGTCAGCGACCGCAACGATAAGAGGAAGCTCATCTTGGGGCAGGTACGTGCTCACAAGCTTTTTGGTGTGTTCGAGAATATCATTCGCATCCATCACGTCTTAATCATCCTGGCTGGATCGGTAGCTTATCACACTTCGAATTCAATCTCCAGGTTCTGAAACCCGCAGAACCCGCAGCCGACCGCCTATCCCATTTCAATAAACGGCAGCATAGCGATTCCCAGGAGGTCGCGGTAGTCCACAGCAGGCTGCCGCTTGATTCAACTTTTGCCACCTGGCGAGGAATTGCGCATCTGCTACGATGGCCTCACGACCGAATATCGGCACGTCTCGGTACAGCTCAAAGGCCGCGATTGTGGCTTAGCGTAGCGTGAAAAACCGCTCTGCGGTTTTCGAAGATTGTCGGTCCGCACGCGGCGACGCTATAAATTGGGTGACGCCGGATTTGATTTTCAAGTTTGTTTACATTTCTATTGCTTTCCAAAAAGACTTCGCACATAATCAATCATGCAAAAACCAGTTTGTTTGTGCGCGGCGTTGCTGGTGCTTGCTTTTGCTTGCTTAGGGGCTCCGTGTGATGACCTGGCAGCAATTCGTAGTGGAACATCAAGCGCTATTGAAACGTGCTCCGATGCCTTGCGGGGACAGGTTAGCGCTCTCCGGACCAGTGCCACTCAGCCCAGCCCCGCTCAGGCGACTTCCATTAACTTCGCCAACCGACTAGCGGCTCGTAGGTCATTAATTGAAATACATCGTGCATACTATGAGGTGTTAAAGCAGAACGGAAATACTCCTGCTTTGAAGAGGCTTCATGAGGCACTGGTGGAAGCTGAAAAAGACGTGAATGCAGCCGAGCCTTTTGGCGCGCTTGTCGACCTCGGGTTCTCCCTTACTTCCGCAGGTAATGATACGATACACATGGCGAAGGACAGCACATTTGATGACAAGGCGAAGGGAGTTGTTCGATTCGAATCTAAGCGCCTGACCATCCCGAGGAAGGGCAAACCGACCCCATTTCAACTCAGTCTAGACGGCCAGTTTGGATACTCTCCCACTTTGCTCCTCCTGAGACCTCACGACAAGAATTCCGGTACTCTTACAAATGATGATCTAAGTGTCTTGTATCAGGACTCCTTTGTTTGGGACTTGCAGCCCCGGTTGGGGGCAGCCCTGGGCGCCGGAGGTAGTTCGGAAATCTCATGGTATGGACGGTTTGGTCAAACGATCCTTTCATCGGACATCGTTGCCTTTAAGCGGGGAACTGATGACATTACCTTGGATCGCGTGGAAGCGAGATCGGGCAGGAGCGCAGGGGTGGTCGAAACCGGACCTGAATTCCGCTTCTTCGAAAGGTCACAAGAGGAGGGCGGAGACGATGACCCAAGCACGTACCTTTCGCCAAAATTCGCTGCCTCCCTTGCTTATCGGCACGACAGCCGCTTTGGCGGACTTCGCCGTGTAAACGGCTTTTCGGGGGCCGCAGACCGTTTTATTTACCGTTTTACGATTAACCTGACTAAAGTCGTTTCAAGTGATGCGGCAAAGGACCATCCGTTCAGCGTTAAGTTCAGCGTCGAAAAAGAGCAACCTTTGCACCGCGACACTGTGCCCCAAGGTACGAAGATAATAATCCAATCGGACATAGATGTATTGAAGTTGTTAAATGGTAGTGGGCAGTCCTCCAGCAAGTAATGGCCATTAACACCCCGAACGTTTAGGATCTCGTAAGGGAGAGCTATTCCTTTCTGCAATCGATCCACAGCAAGTGGCTCTTGATTCAACTTTTCCCGTCTGGCAAGGAATTGCGCATCTGCTACGATGGCCTCACGACTGAATATCGGCACGTCTCGGTACAGCTCAAAGGCCGCGATTGTGGCTTAGCGTAGCGTGAAAAACCGCTCTGCGGTTTTCGAATTGGCCGGTGGACACGGGAATAGACCCGAGTGCCCGCAATCCGGGCAGGGAAAATAGGGACCTTCATTCAACTTTATTGATTCGTAATCAAACTTTTCCCGGCTCGTTTGACATCGCAAAGGGAATTGAACGGCCGCCACTGCCGCCGCAGCCACGGGATGAGTTGGGAAGGTTCTGCAAAACCAGCACAGGACCCGGAGACTCTAAACTTGCTGCTTAAACATGACAGCAAAATGTTAACTCGTAAAGGTGGGAAATGTTGGGATCGGAGGGGAGTGCTTGCGGCTGCACCGTGCTGATGATGCTGCTTCTTTTAGTTATGCATATAGTCGCTTTCGAGCTGTGCTGCTGTGGTCGTAGAAAGGGTTTCGCCGTTCTGATCCCAGCAGGCGGTCTGGTTCGTGGAGGAAGAACAGGACATCAGGGTCAGATTTTCATACGCATCGAAAACATACTCGCTGCCGATATAGCCAGCGGCGGAAGATGACTGGTCTTCGGTGTACAGGTCAACAAGGCATTTGTGCAATTGTCTGTTGTAGTGGTTTTGGGCTCCTCCGCTAAGTTCGTCTATCTGTGTAGAAGGATAGTTACGTCGCAACCCCGTGACCATCTTCGGCACGGCTGTAGCGGCCTCCTGGGCACACCTTTCGACGTTGACCTGGTCTTGCCTTTGTTGCTCAAGCGCCAGCTGATCGTGTTGCAATTTGAGCTGTGCTTGGGCGGTGGTATTCGTACTATTTTTGTCGCAGGCCGCCGCTAGCAGGGTGCAAGCGGCGCATACGATTAGGAATTTTTTCATTTGCGGTTAGGGTAACCAAGTCGATACACCGCTGTGGTGAGAGCAAGTACCGCGAGATGTACGGCTGAAGGTAAACGTGCCATCACCGCATTGGGCGCTGGCACCGGCAGGGATGTAGGGACGACGCGCCGGCCGGTGGACACGACTGCCGTAGGTGTTGGTGTAGTAGTGAGGAACGCGCGCTTGAGCGGTGGGGATCAAGGCAAAGCCGGCAATGGCCAGGGTCACGCCCAGACTGGCGAGCAATTTTTTGATGTTCATTGGGTTAGTTGGCTTAAAAAACTGTTACGCGCTTCGACGGGCGCGGGGTTGGCCACTTTTGCCTGAAGCATAGGTGAATTCTAAAAAACAGTCAATGCTATGACAGCTTTGGCGATTTTATTTGGTAAGGAGGCTTATAGGGCGTAACCCGCCATCAGGCGTTCGAACCCGCCGGTTTATTATCATTACGCGCATCGACCAATACGATATTCGGATGGCCGGTGAGCTTCAGTGCTTTCAGAATCGCAGCTACCCGTGCCCGCTCCTCCGCGGTGAAATAAACGATGACCTTAATCGCGGCCTGCGCATCGCTCGCCTTCGCGTAGATTTCTGCCTGCTTTTCTAGATTGCGTTTCAGTTGGCTGTTTTTTGCGAGTTTAAACTCCACCAGAGTTTTGTCTAGCCCTTTAGAAATCTTGAAATCCGCCGGTCCCCGGCCGTCATTCACCTCTCTTGAGACATCGGTGTCTGTGGCGAACCAAGTCATGCGATAAAGAATATGAACGTCTTCTTCTCGCTCGACGGGCATGCCTTTGTAATAGAAGATCCGGTGACCACCCTTATTTTCAATCACATCCTTGAAGAACAGAACCCGCTTCATGGCCTCTTCGTATGTGTTTCCCGCAACGCTATAAAAGGCGGTCTCCTTCCGCAAAAGATCAGGCAGGCTCTTGAATTGTTGAAGGTAGAGGTATTCCGAAAAGCTCACCTTCTGGGCGCTTATGCTGACAGCTTCTTCTCCGTGATCCTCCTTAAACTTGATGAAATAGTCAATTACCTCGGGGTACTGAAGCATCGTCTGTACGGCAGCCCGGTGTTCGTCCTTCTTGGTGGCTCTCCGGGGCAACTGCTTGCGGAAGTAGTTATTGATCTGGGCGCGTAACGCTTCGTTCTGTATCGCGTCAGGTATGCCCTGGAACTGAGTTATAAAATCAGTCTTGTTAATCCAAGTTTCATCACGGGTAAGAAGATCCTTGGGAGTAAGAAGCACATAGTCACCATCAAAGTAGGGTAAATCGAAGGTGCCACTCTCCCATGATTCCGTTTCGTAATTGAAACGCACCTTCGAAACTATTATCTTCTTTCGCAACCTCGGAGTGATGTTGTCCACGGTAAACGTCTGAGTGTATTCCAGGAGGAAATGGAAAATGAGGTTGTTGGTGAAATCGCTAATGTTGTCACGTCCGACACCGTCTCGAATCAAGCACAGCTTTTCAAGATGGCTGCCTTTGGTGATCTTTTCTTGCCCGAAAGAGGCAAACAGCCTCCCGAGGTTGGTATGGAGCGCCTGAGCGAACTTCGGCCCGAGACCGCGCCCGTGATTTCCGGCTACGGAAAAACCCAGCCAATTCTGCTCGATTTCAGGGAACAGATACCAAGCCTTGATCAGGCCGGGGTCAAGGTCCTGGTTTTCCGACTTTTCCCGTAGGAACCTGAGGTAAGAGATCATCTCGTCGTGAAGGCCGCGATATTTAGCCTTCTTGCTGTTGAAGAGCAGGAAAGGGTCAACGAAAAGCGGCAAGTCGGCGAGCAGGGAAATGTCAAAGGCGCCGTATTGCTCAACGGCGTCTGCCGGGACATGAAAGAAATCGGAAAAAGTAACGTTCATGGCACGATGTAAGCGTAGGAGAACAGGGCAGGTGTGTCAATCCCCGTAGACCCAAACCTAGAAACAGGAAGGCGATTGACAATCCCGTTAGGTAAGCTTCCCCCATGTCCCGGAAGAACATTCGACGGGGCCGCCCAGCGAAGACGAAACAGCCCGAGGTTGTCTGGGTGCCTGGGGAGCCGCCTAGCGACCAAGATCTGCTCCTCATCTTTGACATGCTGTTTCCAGTCCAGAAGGGGCAGAATAGCGATGCCGAAGGTGCCGGTAGTCCACAGCAGGATGCCTCCTGATTCAACTTTTCCCGCCTGGCAGGGAATTACTCATCTGCTACGATGGCCTCACAACCGAATATCAGCAGGTCTCGGGATGCGCCCAGTTCCGGGATTCTAGCTTAGCGTAGCGTGAAAAACCGCTCTGCGGTTTTCGAATTAGCCGGCGGGCATGGGTATAGCGCATAGTGGCCGCAATTCCCCCCTGGCGATGGAACGCGATTCTCTGCTGCCCCGTGGAAGACCCCTGTCCGGCCCTTTTGTTTGGTTTAGTGGTTTAGTGAACTTCTCGCCAGCGACAACGATGTGATTCTCGTTTGTGCGCGGCTTCTAAAAGACTATTTCGAACGTAAAAGGTTCTTGAGCAGCCTACGTGTTCAACAGTAGCGCACGGATTGCGGCGACCTCTGCGTCCCGGCGGTGATAAGCCGTCTGATTAACAAGCATTTCGGCGTGCTCAAAATACGTCTGAGCAAGGCGTGAATTGCCGTGCTCAAAAGCGACGCTGGCCGACGCAAGGTAGTAATCGGCAAGATGAAGTCGCATCTCAGACCGAGTGGCGATACGGTAAACCTCATTGAGGTCCTGCGGAGTGCCGCGAGCCAGAAGAGCCAATGGCAAATAGTCGATTTGCCCCGCTCGGTGGAGGAGCTCGACTGCCTCGTTAAGGTGGTGTGCGGCATCATCAGATCCGGCAGGATAGGCACGTCCGAGGATGAGGTTGTCAGCACCGGAATAAAACGACCGCATTTCCACCGGTTTTGTTGTTGGAACAGGCCATCGGCGGGGACGCGGTATCCACTCTATAAAAGTTTCTAAACTCTTCTCCTGATTCCGGCAGTGCGACAACGCCGGTATGGTCGAACGGCGTTGTCGCTATTGTGAGTACGGCTTCCAACCATCGAAGTTTCAGCCGAGGCAATTCGTCTGTAGCCAGCCGGCCTGCCAGCAACGGCGGCGCGCTGACTATCACCGCCAGAAGATCGCCGCGGATCCGGAATACCGGCAGGTCTGTCAGGACAGCTCCCGCAAATGGCGGACCGGGAACCCCGAGTATTGGCGGCGGCGCCGGGAGCGCAATCCAGCCATCGCCGAACGCAACCGCCAACGGCAGCAAGTCCGGGACCAGAAGCGGAGGCTTCGCGATCTTGCCAACAACAACTCAGCTTTCGATCTAAAGAGTTCTGCTGCACAGGTTTGGTTGGTCGGCGTGGGCCTGGAGCATCTTGCCAACAACAACCCGGCTCCGGCGCAAATCTGGGTTCTGGAAGCACTTCCGCCACGCCGTGGCCCACAGACCGAATCTTGCCAACAACAACGTTCTGGCCTCGATGCCGTTTCCGCCGGATAAAGGGAATCGGCACCATGCTCTCAACTGAACAGATCAACGACCTGCATCGTTTGTACTGGTCCGAGCGCTGGCCCATCCGTAAAATCGAACGCCATCTCCGCATGGGGTGGCACACCATCCGGAAATATCTCGATGCGCCGGCGCAAGGTCCCGCACAGCGGCCGCGCACTAGCAAACTCGATCCCTTCAAAACCACCATTGCCGAATGGCTGGAAAAGGATGCCACCGTCACCGGAGCAGTCATCCTACAGCGGTTACGGCCGCTCGGCTACACCGGCGGTCCCACGATCCTGTGCGACTATCTCCAAAGAGCCCGCCCACAAGCCAAACCGAATCGCGCCTTTGTCCGCATGGAGCCCACCCCTGGCGAGCGTTTCGAAGTCGATTGGGGGCACTTCGGCGCGCTCGACTACTCCGGCGACAAGCGCAAGCTCTACGCGTTCGCCCTTGTCGAAGCTCACAGCCGCATGCTTTATCTGGAGTTCACTCACAGTCAGAGCTTTGAAACTTTCGTCCGTTGTCACATGCACGCCTTTGTTGCTCTGGGCGGTGTTGCACGCGAGATCGCGTACGATAATCTCGCTACTGCCGTAGCCGAGCACGATGGCCGCCTGGTGCGTTTTCTTCCGCGCTTTCTCGGCTTCGCGCGCGAATATGGCTTCTACCCGCGTGCCTGCAACCTGGCGGCAGGCTGGGAAAAAGGCAAAGTAGAGCGCGCCATCGGCTATACACGCCAGAGTTTCTGGCCTCTGCGTGAGTTCACCGATCTGCATGACGTGAATCGCCAGGCCCGTCAGTGGCTCTCGGAGGTCGCCAACCAACGGCAGCACCGCGAAACCCGGCAGCGCCCCATGGACCGGTTTCAACCCGCCGCCCTGAAATCGCTGCCGATTATTCCTTACGATTACCGCGACAGCGTCGAACTGCTCGTGCACAAAGACCTCCGAGTGCACTTCGACGGCAATCGCTACTGTGTGCCTCCACGCTATGTGGGCCGCCGTTTGACGATCAAGGCCGACTCCAGTTCCGTAGCTATTTATGACCGCGTCCATGAGGTCGTCAGCTACGCGCGCTCCTGGCGGCGTGGTCAAACTTTCGGCGCGGAGCGCTTCGAAGCGGAACTAGCCGATCTGCGCCCCGCTGCCAGGAGGTCGCGTGCGCAGGAGCGCCTTTTCTTGTTTCTCGATGGTCTCTGTTCAAAAGTTATGGTCGAAGCGTATCTGCGCGACATTGCCGACACCGACCGCGCACTTTCGCGCCAACTGACGGAACTGCTCGAACTCATCCGCCAGTATGGACCGGAAGCCGTGGCTGCCGCGATCGAAAAGGCTTCCGCGGCGCGTGCCTTTGGCGCCGATTATGTCGCCAACATCCTGCGACAGCAGCAATCCCCACGCCGCCCGCAGCCGCCGCTGGTTCTGCGTGATCCGCTGCTGAACGAACTCGCCACCGATCCGTTGTCCCTGCTCGAATATGACGCCTTCATCCTCCATCCCGGAAAGGAATCCGATGACACCCCTCGAACAAAAGCTGAATCAACTGAGTCTGTCCACCATGAGCCGCCAACTAGAGACCACTCTGACTGATGCCGCCGCCAAGAACCTCAGCGCGGCGGCGACTCTGGAGTGGCTTGCCGACATGGAACTCGATGCCCGCTCCCAACGCGCCATTGAGCGGCGTTTCCGATGCTCGCGCCTGCAAGCCCAACCCAGCATCGACGCCTTTCACTTCCATCACCACAAGAGCCGTATGCAGGCCAAACCCCGGCTCCTGCGCCTGCTCGATCTCTCCTTCCTCGCCAAAGGAACCAACATCGTGCTCATTGGAAATCCCGGTGTGGGCAAAACATTTTTGGCGAAACTGATCGCATGGCGCGCCTGCCAGGCTAATCAGCGCGTTCTATTCACCACCGCGATGGACATGCTCAATCACCTGCTCGCTTCCCAGGTCGATCATTCATTGGTTAGAAAGCTCAAAGCCTATACCGAGCCTTCTCTACTTGTCTGCGACGAGCTGGGATATCTGGCCCTCGACCAGCAGACCTCCAACCTCTTTTATCAAGTGATCTCGACGCGCCACAGCCACAAACGCTCGACGGTGATTACAACCAATACTCCGTTCTCCGACTGGGGCAACATCCTCTTTAATACGACCATCGCCACGGCCATTGCCGACCGGCTCGTCGAAAACTCCGAGATCTTCTTGCTGGGCGGCGATAGTCTACGTAAAGCCAACAAGAATCCCGATCCGCCGGCCGAGTAAGCTGGCTCCGATCATGCGCCGCGCTGTGACGATAACCCACGCGGAGGAGTCCGCCGGCTAACCCCACAACGGCGCTGCCGAGGCGGGCGGGGGCTTCACGGCTCCCGCTCCTTCTGTTCTTCTTACCCATCCATGTTCAACTTCAGCGCCAATCACCTGTTTCTGATCTCCCGGACGGAATACGCTTCTTGCGCGGTGTTGGTCATGCTGGACCACGACACCCGGCGTGTGTATCGCCTGTTCGACTTCACCAAACGCCTTCGCCTCACGCCAGGCTGTGCCTACTGCGTGGCAGGCAAAGTGAACAGCGTCAACACACTCTACTTGGTGATCGAGTCGGTCAAGCTGGACACCAAACACGAGGGGCTTTCCACAACTCCTGCTCCTGCTGACGGCGCGGGGAGGAAATAGCATGCGCTGACCCTCGTTGGCTTCGAACTCGATTCGACGGCTGTTGCGCCGACTAACGTCGTCGCCGGTCCGCGCACCGCTGTCTGTCGTCGTCAAAACCGGCGGCCCAAACGGCGTCAAAACCGGTGAAATCGCCGCCGTTTTAAACCGGTGCTAACAGATGAGGTGATCCAGGCCGACGGAGAGGAGGCCCAAGTCCCGGTCCCATTCAAGCGTTTGAGAGCTGCGACGGAGAACATCTGCAGATTGACCTTGATCAAGGAGAAGGACGCAGTATCTATAGCCCGCCAGCCCATACAGGAGCGGACGGTCTGTTTGAATGCCCTCCGCTTCCGCAAAGACGCGGGCTGCCTCTGAGAGCTCACCCAATTGATGCAATGCATGGGCTACCATGGTGCGACTCGCATTTTGCCAATAGTTGCTCCTATACTTGAGGGTTATGGCATCCGCGAACTCCATTGAGCGCTGAGCCGCGGGGAGCGCTTCCTTCAGGTTCCCTAGCGCCAAGTGGAGTTCGCAGAGATTGTTGTAACCACCGGCCGCGTGGACAAAGTTCTTCGCATTAGCGGCACGTTCAGCTGCAAGGCGCGTCGGCTCGAGGGCATCAGAAAGGCGGCCAAATGCGCGGAGAGCGAAACCAGCACTGCCAATTACCCAGGCTTGGAGAGAAGGTTCCACTGCAGCAACAGGCAGATTCCAAGGAGTCTCAAAGAAGTTAGCTAGCACTGATAAATTAGTTCCAAGTGCTCCGAGCTGCCGAACCAAGTAGAACCCGTCGCCTCGGTTGATACGATCGTAGAAGATCCTAAGCACGTCGTTGTACTTGCCAGCTCGCGACCCGTGGTAGACGGCATAAAAGAGCGGTGTCATTTCTTCAAGTGTATCGGGGTAAGGACGAGCTTGAGCGAGATAGTGTTCATAGAGCCGGTGGTGACCTTCCCGCGTTGACTGAGTCGCAAAGTACTGACGAACCAGTGGGTGACAGTCCAATGGTAACGCCGGATCTCGTGTGAGTATAAGACGGGCAGTGTAAAGGCGCTTCAGCGCACCTTGGTAGCGGCGATAGTCTAATTTCGGCCGTACTAACCTTAAAGCTTCGCGCTCTGCCGGCCTGTCGAAGTGTCCTAGACCACGTAGGATCTCGAGTTCTGGCGTACTAGTGAACATTCGCTCATACGCCGCAATAACACGCTCTGCATGTGAGCCCTGTTCCAAGATCTCGGGGATCTCGATACGCCTTCGGACATCGGCGCCGCAGAAGTCCACCAAATAGGTTCCTAGCAGAGTCAAAGCTAATGCATGATTCCAGTATTCCCTCGATGCTTGTTGAAGATCCTCGTGCGTACCCTTAACCGTCAAATGACGCAGATAATCCGCCCCCTGTTCTGGCGATAGGTTCTCAAGGTCTATCGAGAGCGACCGCGGTGGGTCATCGGGGATATGAACCCGCATCCGCGTAGTACAAACGACAAGACCGAGATTGGATGTGCTTAGCTCCTGTAACAGCGCCTTCAGGGCCAGATCACGCAGGTCACCGGTCGCATCCTGAAGAGGTTCAATGCCGTCAAGGATTAGCAGAACGCGCTGCTGTCGAAAGCGGTTCGCGATGGCCTCTGCCTTTGCGTAAACGGATGCCGTAGGCGCGATGTCGATTTGCAACCACTCAAGAATCTCCGTGAAGAACGGATCTGACGATGTCGGGCGGTCAACCGATGCCCCCTGACTGTAGAAGGACCACCCAAAGACAGTGGCTTCATCCAGGTGACGACGGAACCATTTGTCGATGAGGGCGGTCTTGCCAGTCCCGCCGGCAGCGACAACTTGGACGAAGTTGCTAGCGGGGTTGATCCAAGCGCCGTCGAGGAATGCAAGTTGCGACTCACGGCCGATCAGCGTAGGGTTCACGACGGGGAGCTTGGAGGTGAAGGCTCGGTACGTCTTATGGGGCGCATTTGGAGAATACGAAACGAGCCCTTTCAACTCGATAAACTTCTCACCCGAGGGAGCGATGTACTGCCGCTTATGTTTCGCTTTGAGCGAGGCTTCTAATCCATCGATCTGTTGCTGCAGCCCTCTATCAGGGTCACCCCTTACTTCGCCGTTCCAGACGTGCTCAAAAGCATCAACTCTATGAACTCGTCCGCCGGAATTGACGAGGAACGCGAGGAGACGACGCTGCAGAGGGGTGAGCGGCACGTCTTGCTCCCCAGCTAACACTACGACAGGCTTGAGTTCGTCGTCCTGAAGACGTAACAGGTAAGGGCCCAACCTGTACTGCTCACCCGGCATGCGCCTGCGCTCCCAACTAGATTGTGCCTATAGAATCTATCACATCCCGTCATCCCGAAGAATATCACTTCAAAAATGAAAACCCAGAACTCATGATGAGGTCTGGGTTTGGTCGGTGGCCAGGTTAGCCACACATTGAATCAATCCTCCGGTTCTCTGGGGAGCTGATTCCCAAAGGAACCGTGTTACCAGCACGGTCCGGAGTGAGGATGGAGAAGTGAGGAAGTCACCCTCGAAACCAGAAGCAGCCCCCACGCTGACCAGCTCCTGCGGTTTAAGCCGGCGACGGGACTCATTTTGGTTGCAGTGTCCTTCCTCTCCCGGTCTGACGACTGGGCGTTAATTATTACATATGTAGAAAAAAATGGCAAGACCAAGGACACGTGTGTCTATATGCAAACAAAAAAGAAACTCGGTCACAACGACAATCTCATTCCGATCGACGTTGAGCAGTTACACTTGCGGCACCTCGATGAGGCAACCGATGTTGTCGAGATGGCGAACTGGATTAGGCCATCCATTGAACGGTTGAAGTATGCGCTTAGCGGGGGCCAGCACCACAGTCCAGAAGCGGCTCGTGCGACGAAGAGATCTCTTGACTGTCTTCTAGATACGCTTGAAACGGTCTGCGACCGAAGGCAAGTGAGTTTTCCAGAAGTGCTGGCGTACTTGAGCCCGGCCGAGGACCTCTTGGTTGCGTTGGCGGCAGCAGCTTCCGGAAACGATGGCGACGAACAGCCTGAAATCTGAATCCGCAGACGAAGCGAGGTAACTGAACATGACATATCCCATTGACCCGAACGACGAGTCTGAGTTCGACGAGACACGCGTCTTCCGAAGCATTCAAAACGCGAATGGAGAAATTGCTAGGCTAGACGACGTTAGGCGGAATGGCGTCGGGATTCCGCGACCAACTCCGATCAGCTCCGAGCAAGAAGTAACAGACCTTGGCATCCTGCTTCAAACCTATCGCCTCCTGATGTACAACCTGAATTCTACCGAACGGAGAATTTGGGTTCGGCTCCTCTTGGGACGGCCATTCGAGGAGGTTGCGAGCGAATTCGGCTTCTCACGCCCGAACCTGTATTGTCGAATTCGGGGTGACGGAAAGGGGTATGGTGGAATGATCGCAAAAAACGAGAACGTCGCGATCTGGTGGAGACGGCGTGGAGGAAAATCAGTGGACGCTTCTGCGAGGCGACAAAGGCCATAAGTGATGATAGCTCCCCGACATCTGAACACAATCGGGAATTTTGTTGGGAACTGCCCTGGTCTGAACCCGAGAAAACGCCGCCAGACCCCCCGCTCTTCAATATCCTCTACATGCCAGTCAATAATGGCTTCAGGATACGCTGGTAAATCGTTGAATCGAATGGTGGGCGCGACAGGACTCGAACCTGTGACCTCCTGCGTGTGAAGCACGCCAAAGGCTTCTATTCAGTTCTTTATCTCCTATTGTGTCCTTGGTCTTTCAACAATTTGGGGAGTCTGCTTTCGCTCAGCGAACAACCCAAGACGGGCCATTTGGATAGAGTTTTGATACGGTTTTGGTACGGCAAAACCGCGCCGAAGCTACTGCTCGAAAAGCAGATGACCCGCTTAAATTCTTCTTTCTTAGCCAGTTAGAAAGGTCTCTCCGTCCATGGCAAAACAAAGCTTTTCCAAATTTGTACGGCCAGAGCCGCCCAGGAGCGGCCCGATCACCGACCGGGACCTTGACATCTTCGACGCAATTCTCCGTTACCGATTCTCCCCTGCTTCGCAGCTTGTCCGCCTGGTCGGCGGCAACGAAGACGTGACGCATCGCCGGATGCGGCGCCTGTGGGAGCGCGGTCTGATCAACCGCTGGGCGTTCCCAGGAATTCGAACCCACAGCGAATTTCACTACTATCTCGACAGCCGAGAGCCGCTCAGTTTGCTGGTCGAGCGCCGCGGGCTTGAGCTCCACCCGCACATGTTCGATGAAATCAAAAGCAATCGCGAGAAGGACTACGCTCAAGCAGCTTTCCGCGGCCAGCACATGCAGCTTGGTTTTCTCGGCCACAGCCTCATGATCTCGCGCATGCACTTCATGGTAGAGATGGCCTGCCGGAAATCAGGAGGCGCAGTAAGACTGGAAGCCTGGGGCCAGGGCAGCCAACTTGCAGGGCATAAAGCAGACGTGCCCAAAGTCGTTTCATCTAGGGAAGGCGGCCAAGTCTTCTGGAGGGAGACAGATGGGATGGAGCGGCTGCCGGTCGAGCCGGACGCGCTCTTTACTCTTTGCTTCCAGAGCAGACCGGAAGGACGCCATCTGGCGCATTTTTTCTACGAAGCTGATCGCGGCACAATGGTGGCCACGGATATGCTGAAAAAGATGCGGGCGTATGTTCACTTCATCAAAAATCAGCAACAGCACAAGGAAGCTTTTGGTATCCACCCCATCCGGGCTGTCCTGATCGAGACCACGGACGAGGCTCGCGGCCGGCGGCTGATGGAATTGGTCAATCATCCACTGGTGGCCGGGCCTGCCAAGCGAGCTGGCCTGTTCTGGTTTACGGTTTCTCCCCTGTTTACCGATCCGGTGCCGGCCGGGACATCTGGAACTGGCCGTATTCTGCCGCGCTACCTGGAGGCACCCGAGGCGATCCTGGACCGAATCTGGGCCTTGCCAGACCACACCCTTCACGCCTTGGGCGACGAAGAAAACTCGGTTCTGCCCGCATCAGCCCACGCCTGAACGTGACACCTGGACAGAATTGGCCCGTCTGCTATACTGCCGGTAGCAGTAATAACGGAAAGTCAGTCCCCCTGACTTTTGGAAAAGTTCATTTTATGGCGCAAGCCCTCGTAAAACTTCAAAGAAAAGGCCAAATGGTCATTCCCCGCTCTCTGCGGGAAGAAGCGGGCGTCTCGGAAGGCACCCTGATGAAAGTTGCCGTGGTTGAAGGCGGTAAGTTTTTGCTCACCCCGCAGTTCACGGTAGACCGCGCCATCGTGGCCGCGACGGGAAAGAATCGGAAGCAGTCCTTCCGGGAACTGGCCCAAATCGTGGCAGAGATCCGGCAGGAAGCCAAGGAAAAGGGCATTAATAAGATGCCGATGAGCGAAATCCGAGCTGCGGTGACCGCCGCCAGACGCGATCTGAAGAAGAACATTAAACGCCCCAGCAAATGATCAGGGCAGTAATTGACACAACTGTCCTGGTCTCAGCCGTCATTTCCCCTACCGGGCCCAATGCCCAGCTTTTCGATTACATGATCACTAAGGAGCTCCGCCCCTACGTCACCGACGCTGTCCTAGAGGAATACGACCGCGTCTTTGGGTACGAACGCCTGCAGCACCTCGACAAACGACGCATTGCCCGCCTTCGCGGCGTGATAGAACGTGTGGGCGTTAAAGTCAGGTCGGCCGGCCGACTAAAACTCTCCGGCCACGAAGATGATAACCGCATCTATGAATGCGCCGTCACAGCCAAGGCCCACTACATCGTCACTGAAAACACTAAGCATTTTCGCAAACCTTACAAATACACCCAGATCGTCAACGCCCGGCAATTGCTGACCCTACTGGCCAAGGGAGAAACATAGCCATGGCTAACGAAGAGCGCCAATCCTGGTCACTCTGGCGGACAGTGGCCGACGATTGTAGGTATTGGTTAGTCTGTTCGACCCGCCTCGAATTTCTGGTGCTATAATCAGCACGCCGAATCTTTTCTTTTCCATAGCGCCGGCCACATGGTCGAACGTTCCCTGCCCAAGAAAGCTTTTGAGCTCAAAGGATACGACCATGGTTGGTTCCAAAATTGTCATTCTTGTGGCCGACGATGAAGACCTTGTCCGCAACATGATTGCGGCCATCGTTCAGTCTGACGGCTACCACGTGCTCATCGCGAGTGGCGCCGCCGAGGCTCTTGACCTCTCCCGCCGCTACAACGGCCACATCGACCTACTCATTTCGGACATCCTGATGCCGGGCATGAACGGCATTGAGCTGGCCCAGTTGCTGAGCCAGGAGCGGCCGAAGACAAAAGTCCTGCTCATGTCCGGCAACACTGAACAACCCATACCGCGGCCCTTTCGATTTCTGGCTAAACCTTTCACAGTCGAGGCCTTGCACCAGACTATGGCCCATCTGCTACCCCTTACGGGGTGAAGGCCGCCAGCACTTCAATGGAGGAAGCGGTATATTGGCAGTCCATTGCAGCGCCGATGTGTAACACTTGGCGTGGCGTTCGCTAGTACCTGGCAGCTCAAACCCTTTTGGAACCACTAGAACTTTTTCCCCTTTTTCCCTCTTGCCGTCTTGAGTTCTTTTCCTTATAATTACCGTCCTATGCAACACAGTTTGGATGCGATGAAGCTCGCGCTGCGCGTCCTGACGGATCTCACGGAGAAACGGCGCTCGGAGGCTGATGAGGTGGGCGCACTCCGCGAATCTGCTGGTCCGAAATTACAAGGCATGCCCCTTAATGACTTGGCCTGCGGGGTAATCCAAGGGGCACTGAAACACCGAGCGACGGCACCCGCGGCGAGCCCTTGATATGGAAATATGATGACGACAGCCTACGCTCATTCGAATGATGCGTTGAATTATCTTCCCCGCCGCCCTTTGACCAGTTACGGCAAGGGCGCAGTGATTTACTCCGACAGCTGCCAATCTCTGTATCTGGTCGTTTCAGGCCGCGTGAAGGTGTCCAGCACGGCCGGCGACGGCTGGAATGTGATCATCAAGATCGTGCAGCCAGAAGGGTTGTTTGGCGAATCTTGTCTGGTGGGTCAAGAGGCGCGAGAGTGCGCAATGGCTCTGAATAACGTGGTACACGTCATGGCTTGGCCGCGGCATGAAATCGAGCGGCTTGTCGATAAGGAACCGAGACTCGGTCTGGCTTTAATAGAAGATTTGGTGATGTCGGCGTTGCAAATCCAGGCCCGCCTCCAGACGATGGCCACCTGCAATGCTCCAGAGAAACTGATGGTCTCTCTGTTACAGCTCGCCAGGGATCTCGGAAGGGAAATGCCCGACGGTGCGATGCAAATGCCGAGGACCTGCTCAATGGTTACTGTTTGCTTAATGGCTTTGAAGTCCACCCAGGTGCTTTCCATTTCTATCCTCCATTGTAGTTTTGCAGTAGAGGTAGTATAGAGAAGTTTTTGAGTTTCAACAATTTAAGATGATAAACTTCTATTACTGGTCCCTGGGAGACTTCCCTATCGCTAACTGGCGCTCTCGGCAAACGGAAGGACGCCAGGTAAAACCGTATAGCACACGGCTATTGCGATAGGAGCTGAATGCAGTTGCTTCCGTTTGCCACGCTTTCAGCCGTGAGGATCTTACCAGGGGCCAGCCTCGCTGATTCGCCTTCAGCGGAGAAGGTGCTACGAGGTTGGCACATATCCACACTTTGTGGTCTAGTCGAAACCAAAATAATCTGGTACGCTACCCCTACAGCAATTCACACCCGCAGGTCCATGCCCCAGAAACCAACGCAAAAAACATTTCATCTCAACGCCCTGGTCAACGGCCATATCATTGCCGGCAGCGTCCGCTTCTCCCCGGCTCCTGAGCCCGGCGTCTTGACGGAAGTGGCTCGCTTCGAAGCTGAACGCCTGTTGGACCATTTGGTTCATGAAGAAATTCAGGCCGGGCGCCTGTAACCGGCAACGCCGCTTCTTGGTGCTAGTGAGGTAACGCTTACTTCGGGAGTCTTTAAAAACCCTTACAATCGGTTGGTGCTGGTGAGATGAGAACTTGGTGCTAATGAGATGAATTCTTGGTGCTAGTCAGGTGAGAACTTGGTGCTGGTGAGATGAGAAGTTGGTGCTAATGAGATGAGCGGCACTTGCAATACATCAATAACAGCAGGGCTTTTGGCAAGATTTTGGGAGCTGGATACATCTTAAATAGTTTCTAGATACCACACACTGGCGGGGGAGTGACAGGCAACGCTTCGGCCACCTCGTGTGTGAAGAAAAATTAGTTAATCGCTTTTCAAACGTGGATACAAACATCGCCGCCTTCGGCGGCAAACAAAACCAAGATGCAAGCCTCTCCCGGACCAACGCCAAGCGGGTAAAAGGGGCGGCCGAAAAACAACCTGAGAAAATTCGAGTCGAGTTGAACATTGAAAAGTGGCCGGGGATTTGGCAGCCGGCCAAGGGACACACCAAGCTTGCAACTCGAACGCTGGAGCGACAGGTGACATCGCCGAGCGGTGACCGGGTCTCATCCAAACTGATCATTGGGTTCACCGACCTAGGGACGCTGACCACCGAGGACCAGAGAATGTTTTACGCGCTGATCCGTCAGTGGGAGAATTCCGGCAAGCCGCTTGGCCGACCCGTTTATTTTTCCGACCGCGTACTCAGCCGACTCTTGCGGAAGAAGGGCTGGGGTACCAATGTCATCGACGCCATCACTGGCTCGCTGCGACGCCTTCGCACAATTCCACTCCGCTGGATAAAATCTTTCCATCGAAGCGATGATGTGGCACACGAGTATGAGGAAGAAATTCCTTTTCAGATGCTCGATGATCTGAAAATCGTTACCCGCAAAGCGCACGGCCACGTCACCAACCAGCAGGGTTACTTCCAATTCAACCGGCACATCGAAACTAATCTCCAAGCCAACTACACCAAGCCGCTGCTGGAAGAAGTCTTCTTCAACCTGAATAGCGAGATCGCCCAGCTCATCTATACGCACATTGATCTGATCATGTTCGGCAAAACGAGGTACGAGCGGTGCACCAAGGACTTGTTTGCGGACCTGGGACTGACCGGAGATTCTTACCGGTACAAATCCAACCGTAAGCAAAAACTCCAGCGGGCGCTGAAGGAGCTCCAGGGCGTGCGGCTCAACCACGGCGTGCTCAAGTCCGCCACTATCCAGGACACGGCTGACGGGCACGACTACAAAGTCGTGTTTATAAAGATCGGTAGCCGGGACACAGTGGCGGAGGAAGGACACGCCGCCTTGCCGGGGCCGGAGGCGGTGGTCATCAATCATTACGCTCAAGCCAAGGACGAGGTCCGGCTGAATGCCGAGCAACTGGTGCTACACTTCCATAAAACTTTCCACAGCATCAGCGCTCATGAGCCGCAAGCCAAAGAGATGAACCAGGCCGTCAGCTTGATTTCGCAGTACGGCTTGGACAAGGCCAGGCACATTGTGGATTTTGCCCGCAGCGAGGCGGCCAAAACCAACTATCCGGCCGCCCACTTCGGCGCCATCCTCAATTACGCCTCCCGCGCTATTGCCGATTTCGATGGACTGAGTAGAGCGCCGAGGGCTAGCCAAGAACTTGCTCAGCCCGTCACCGTCGCCAAGGCGCCAGGCAGGGGAGCGACCCGTCGGGCCGCGCTCACCACCGAGCAGTACCAAGCTCGTTTTGAGAAGGCCAAGACTGGCCTGCTCGCCGAGAATGCGTTTGCCGCCCAGCACTTTAAGGACGGCAACCAGCTGTTTGAGCAAATGATCCGCAGCCGTCTGCTCCGGGATCTTGAAACCGAATGCATGGACCTGGCGCTGGCCGAACTTTACGAAAAAGCGCTGACAATGATTACGCAAAATTTGCCCCTATAACAGGCCCAAAATTTAGGAACGAGAATTTCTCCACCGAGCGCCACAACACGCCCCAGAATGGAGATTTTTCGATTTGAGCGGGTCCCAAATCCCACGGTCGGCTCCTCGAAGCAGCCTGAAGTGCATTACCGCTTTCTATCCGGCATGATCGTCCTGGAAAGCGATGCTCACCGACTAAGCCAGCACCAGTTATCATCTGTGGAACATTCGCCGTACGTTTCACAATTACTGTCGGCAATTGTGTATGTAAAGACTGGCGCTCCTATCGGTGGAAATTTCAGGTGCTATCGGTAGATTAGCTGGTAGATTTAGCAATCTACCACTTGATGCGGCCAAGGCCGCAGAAATAAACTAGTTCCCGCCGCCTGCTAGCGCAGGCTACCCTGCTTCCACCGCCCGTGCCTAGCCGTCTCGGGCGGCTCCGCTCGGGTTCGTGCTAGCGCCCAAACCCGCCGCCGTTTATCAACGTCGGACGCTTCGGGGTCTCCAGGCGTATCCGCCTTCCGACCCTGAAAGCAGGGTAGCCTGCGCTAAGCTTCGGCGGCGGGAACTAGCAAACTAACACTCAACTGACTGGCCCGACAAATGGTCGGGCCTCTTCTTTGGCGCGCTAGCGCTTGACGTATCGGAAACGAACCCGTGCTCAAAATCGAACGGAGCACGGCTGCAAAGGGAGGCTGACGTTTCCACCCCATCCGCCCACCCAGTTGCGCAGGCCGTCCCCCCTGCGTTTTTTCCGTGGGGTTCCCGGCCCACGGGAGCAACTGTGAAAAAGAGCCGCTTCCTTGCTCGCAGGTCTCCCATTGTAGCGGCACCCCAAGCCAGTCAAGCCCCTGCTATTGAGCTGGGGCTTTTTGCTTCTTTATCCGTCCCCCCTCGGCGGGGCTCGGGGTGACCATAAATCGCTGCAAAGCCCCGAAAAAGCAGGAAGCCGATCGGCTGTGACAGGCTCGGGGGCCTCGCCGCTAATGTCCGCCCTGCAGCGAGCAAGGCAAGCTGCCCACTGCCAAAGCATTCAGGCTTGCCGAAAGGGACAAACATATGTCCGAACAAGAAAAACCAAGGAGCTTCATGCAGGAGCTGGACGAGTGGACCGAAGCCACCGTCATCAGTCCGCTGCACGAGGCCATCACCGAAGGCAACTACGCCGACTGTGACGCCGCCTTCCAAGCGGTGAAGAAAGCCATCCGGGAGAAAGTCCTGGAGAGCTACCGCAACGGTCAAGCTGCCGGCCCGAGGCCAGCAACACCGGCCAGAAAGGAGTGGCGCAATGCTCAAGTGAAAACTCGCTGACTTGGCCATCAGCTTGGTGGCGCTAGCCGCAGCCGCGGCCCTGGGGCTCCTCACTGCCCGGCCGCACTAATCATTAATGCCGCCGCGTGGCTCTTCCCCAGAGCTGCGCGGCGGTTTTGAAAGTTTATATGCATTGCATTCAAAACTTCACCAATCGCATCATCAACGGCGATTGCGTGAGTGTGCTGGCGCAGTTGCCAGCCTGCAGCATCGACTTCGTGCTAACGGATCCGCCGTACCTGGCCAACTACCGCGACCGTACTGGCCGCAGTTTGGCCAACGACAGCAGCGACGGCTGGCTGGCACCAGCGTTTGCCGAAATCTACCGCGTGCTCAAGCCCGGCTGCTTCTGCGTCAGCTTTTACGGCTGGCCCAAGGCCGACCAATTCTTTGCCGCATGGCGCGCCGCGGGCCTTCGGCCCGCAGGCCACTTGGTCTGGGCGAAACGCTACGCTTCCTCGCAGCGTTTCTTAGGCTACTGCCACGAGCAGGCCTATCTCCTGGCCAAGGGCAATCCGCCCAGACCGGCAAAGCCGCTCCGCGACGTGCTGGAGTGGCGCTACACCGGTAACCGCCTGCACCCGACGCAAAAACCGGTACGGGCATTAAAGCCGGTCATCGAGGCCTTCACCCGCCGCGGTGATACCGTACTCGACCCGTTTTGCGGCTCCGGCAGCAGCCTGCTAGCCGCCAAGATTTTGGGACGCCGCTATATCGGCATCGAACTTGAGGACCAGCATTGCGCTACGGCGCGCGGCAGGCTATAAGCTCGGGCGAAAGACAGGGCTGTGGGGCACGTCAAAACCTCACAGCCCTTGACCGTATTTTCCTTTCGCCCTATGCTTCCTTCACCATTAACTTTCAACTTTCATGTCTGAACTCACCAAAGAATATTTGGACCAAGCGCTCAAAGGCGCCGTGGCACCGCTAGCGACCAAAGACGCTTTAACCGCTTCCGAAGAGCGCATCGTGAAGCGTATTGACGAAGCAAAGGACGAACTGGCCCGGATGGTTGCCGACGGTTTTGTGGACATTCAAAACCGCCTGGATGTGACCGCGCAAATCAAGGTCTTCGAGCGCAAATTCCAAAAGCTGGAAGAGGCGCTGCACATCAAGCTCTAAAACCAAAACGCCGAGAGGATAGGGAAGAACGCTGTCCTCTCGCTTTTTTGCTCGCCGGTAAATCAGCAGAATCCGAGTAACGTCGTCTTAATGAATGCCGTTTGCTATCATAGTTATCCTGGATCTGGACCAACTTGCCAAGCGTCACGGAGCGCCCCTCCATTCCTTGTTTCGCTAACACGGAATGGTAACAGTGAGTCTCGACCGATCTTGAGATGAGTGAGGGAACAATTGCCGTCCATAGCATATCCTTATATCAAGATTCAGCAAAAGAACAACCACTTCTTGCTAACCAAAATGAAGGCCAGTCATCTTACCAGAATTGCCTACGCCTCGATCAGAGGCGATTCCCAGGAGGAAGGAGCTGTTCAGCGCTTTCTAAGCCCGAGGCGAATATCGGGCGTTCGAGATTTTGCACTCGAAGGTGGCGACTATCCAAACTGCATTGTCCTTAACTGGGTAGGCAAGTTGAAGTTAAAGCCGGTCTCCGGACGCCTGTCTCTCAGTGATGAACCCAGGTCCGCCCAGATAATCGACGGACAACATCGGGTTGCCGGGCTAATGGAGGCGATCAAGACCGACAAAAAGATTGCGAGCTTGGAAATTCCGGTTGCTCTTTACGAAGGGCTAAATACGCAGCAGTGTGCGGACATCTTTCTCTCAATTAACACGGAACAGAAGCCCGTGCCTCGCACGCTCGTCTTTGACCTTTACGGTGTAGCGAGCGAACACCTTATCGACCAAACGGCTCTTCGGGCGAAAGACATCGCTGCAACACTCAACGAATCTGACGAATCGCCGTACCAGGGGATGGTCAAGTTTCCTGGTTCACCTCGGATGCGCGGAGGCATCGCACTTTCCACGGTAGTGACAGCCCTCAAACCACTAATTGATAGCAAGGGCCCATTGGATTTGGCGGGAATCAAAGAACTGGAACGTCAGACCTCAGTACTGATAAACTATTTCGGAGCCTCAAAAGATAAGTACGGAGAGGAATGGGATTCTACTGACAACCCGTTCTTATATGCTTCAGGATTTATGGGCGCTCTGCAACTTTTCAGAAACAAAATCATCGACTACTGCCTACGTATTAAGTCATTCAAGAAAGACACTATTTCGGCTTCACTAAAGCTGGTGCCCTCCCATTTGATAAAGCAATCCGAAGTTCGAGGACAGTCCGGTAGCAGCGGAGCTTCTATCATATATGAAAGGCTCTTCGATGTTTTTGATCCAGGTGAAGCGGAGCACGAAATCGAGATCTGACGAATGCACGCAGGCGTCTCTTACCTGACTAGGATCGGTAAGGCAGCAAATCACGCTATTCTATCTGCTTCGGAGGCTCACGGGCTCCAAGTTGCACTGAAGAGTGACTCAAAAGATTTCTTTCAATCGGGTTTAGTGAGCTTCATAGATGCACTTCGCTCAATCGAGAGAGGCTTCTTCAGTTGGGCGACAGTGAAGCTTTATTACTCTGTATTCTATGCTCTGCGCTCGCGGTTGGCCTTAGGAGGAGATTGCATTTTTTACGTCCTGAAAAGCCCCCGCGTACTGTCAGCAAAAGCAGGATCGGCGACTACTAATCTTAAAGGCACTACACATAAAGCAGTTCTAGGCAGATTTAGACACAATTACCCAAGGGATTATTTCTTGTCGCAAGATATCGGCGGTTGCCCTCCTCTAGATTGGTTCATTGAGCGTCGGGAGGAAACCAACTATACTTTTTCTCGCTTTTGTGAGCCCAACACTCCGAGTCATTTTGAATTTGCTAGAAACACGAATACTCGCAAAATGCTGAACGCATACGCGACGGACGATCTGTATGTATTCGATGAACAGCACGCGATAATCGCTTTTCCTTTCAAGCTGTTAAGGGATTTGCGTGTTCGTCTCGCGGCCAATAGCCTTTCACCGCTTCTTACGGCCGAAACAGAGTTCTTGAAGGCGAGCGTCCGTGATCGATCCGGTCCGCTGGTCAGCGTTGATACATTATTGTCCTAGAGATCGGCGTTCTGAAGCCGAGCGCATTGTGTTCCGCTAAAAGTGGCGACTGGCTAGGCGATCTCCGAGCTTGCGGGCAGTGACGCCGGTTAAACCGCAGCATCGCTTGAGGCCTCGCCGTTATTACCTCGTAGGGCACTGAAAACGGGGTCAGCCCAGTATGCTGAAGCTCACTTGCCAGAATTCACCTGGACGCTATACTACGGGCAGCAGGCAAACCAGCCTCAATTCCAATCACATCCAAAAGGAGGCAATACCTTGAGCGAAGCTACGTCTACGTTTTTTGTCTTATGGCGCCAAGTTGACGCGGGAGCAACTGGCTCTGGTCATGACGCCGTCAGCAACCGCAACTCACCGGCCGATTCCGCACATGGAGGTGGTCGGGGCCCTGGTGGAAACCCTGGGCTTCCGGCACATCGGCGTCGTGCGGGATGAATATGCCGTCTCCAAAGACGGCATGAAATTGTTCGGCGTCTTGGACCTCGACACCGGCATGCACGGTTGTCGCTTTAGTATCGGCATCCGCAACAGCCACGACAAAAGTATGCGCCTGGCCATGACTGTAGGTTACAGGGTGTTCGTTTGCGAAAACATGGCTTTCTCTGGCGATTTTCAGCCCGTTTTGGCCAAGCATTCCAAAAACTTCTCGCTGCAGAACGCCGTTTCCATCGGCGTGGATCAAATGCAGCGCAACTTTGACGGCATGCGCAAGCAGGTCGAAGGCTGGAAGGGGTCCCAGCTTTCAGACGTGGCCGCCAAGCTGGTCATTTACCGGGCCTTCATCGAATCCGACCTGGAAGTGCCCAAGTACCTGGCCAGGCCGGTCCATGATTTTTATTTCAATCCGCAGCATGAAGAATTCCAGCCGCGGACCCTATGGAGTCTGTCCAACGCCTTTACCTCAGCGTTCAAGGACCTGGAGCCGATTCCGCAGTTTAAGGCCACGGCCAAACTGGCTGGCTTTCTGGAAGCTTCGTGAGAATTGCCCGGTTTCCGCTCGGGCGGATCGTCGCTACGCCGGCAGCGCTGGAAGCTCTGGAGGAGGCTGGCGAAAATCCGGCCGCGCTTCTTAACCGGCACATCAGCGGCGACTGGGGCGAACTTGATGAACATGACCTCCAGGAAAACGAACGCTCCCTGGCCACGGGCTGCCGACTGCTCTCGGCCTACACCCTTTCCAATGGCACGAAGCTGTGGATCATCACCGAGGCCGATCGCAGCGCCACGACGCTGCTTCTGCCATCGGAATATTGATGGGCATCCCAAGCAGGCACGCTTACCCGTGCCTGTTTTTTTGTTGGCGCGCCGTGCCGGGCGCGCCGCTAAATTTACTGCAGCCTGACGCAGATCCAAACTAGCCTTCCCTTGCTCGCAGGTCTTTCATTGTAGCCGCCACCCTGCCGGTATCAAGGCCTGGCAAGGGGGTCCGCCCCAGGGCGGAGGCGGGTTGCCAGGCCGTTGACACAGCAGGGCACCCGGCGGCTTGACTCATTCCTGCAGCGAGCAAGGCAAGCTGCCCGCGGCCAGAAGATTTAAGGCTTGCCGAAAGGGACAAACATATGTCCGAACAAGAAAAACCAAGGAGCTTCATGCAGGAGCTCGACCAGTGGACTGACGCCTACGTCATCTCTCCGCTGGTGTACAGTGACGGCGATTCCGACGAAGGAATCACCGAACAAGAAACGCGCCGGCTGGTGAAGTATGCCATCCGGGAGAAAGTCCTGGAGAGTTATAAGAACGGCTGCAAGGCCGGAGCCGGCCACGTCCGGAAAGAATACCGCCAAACAGCCAGGCCGCAGTGGCTGCGTGAGAGGGGAGGTGAGATGGCTTATGGGCGCTGATCTTTATCTCTTTGGCACTGGGGGCGAAGAACTCGGCTACTTCCGGGATACGTACGGCAACGCCCTGCTGTGGATG
>Ga0207090_1015_pt1 | contig 45942 bp, 39 predicted proteins | sample Alteio_BWMinHeat_50_FD_153565 | JGI IMG/M metagenome (GOLD analysis project Ga0207090, IMG submission 153565) | Enriched cells from forest soil in Barre Woods Harvard Forest LTER site, Petersham, Massachusetts, United States -... | ecosystem: Environmental > Terrestrial > Soil > Temperate forest >...
AGTCAAGAGCGCGGGCGCGGGCGCCGATGCTTCCGCTTTTGACGTTCAAGCGCTTCCCGGTGGTCTAGGGTTTACCGTTCAGCTCATAAAGCCGGGCGGAGGCGGCGCGGAGACTGACCCTCCAAACTAGCTCTTCACCGTGCCGGCCACCTTACGGCCGCGCCCAAACGCGGCCGTCACTTAAGGAAAGCTATGACACCCAACAATTGTCCGCCCGCGAAGTTCGTTACTAACTTCACCATGGTGCCCCAGGGAATATTCAACCATCTATGTTGGGCTGCCGTGGCGTTGAGTGTAGACCAGTTGTTGAACCCTGATTCAAACTGGAAGCAACTCTGCGACGTAGTAGGAGACACCGATCCAAACCCGGCCGGCTGCTGTAGCCATCCGCTATCGAGCGACTGCAACCACGAGGGACTGCTGATCAAAGGCTTAGAGGCTCACCAACTGAATTCGTTTTTTGGGGCAGAATTGGGTCCATATGATCAAGGTCCGAATGGCCCGCTGAATGCCGCCAGGAAAGAGCGCGATTGGAGAGTGATCAAGTGCGAGATTGATGCGGGCCGGGTGGTGTGTGCCGGTGTCGACTGGGGAATCAAACACTACACTGCCATCTACGGTTACCAGGAGTGCAACGGCCAGCGATCCGTATGGGTGTTAGACCCGTTGTTTGACCCGTCTGCGTCCCTGTCCTATGATCAGTTTGTCTCCAATTACCTTGATGCCGGGAAGTGGACTGAAATGGACCGTATTAAAGGAGCTTTGCCATGCCCATAATAGTCGACACGCCGACAACCGTGGAAGAAGTGACGCAGGCCATGTTCGCCGGTCTGCGCCAGCTTCTCGGTAACCAGAAAGTTTACGTCCTGGGACTCCAGGACGTCCATGACGGGAAAACTCCCACGGAGAACGACTATGCCGGATGGCAGTACCTGACCCCTCTTGCTCCACACATTGGTCTATCGAATCGCGTGAGCCAGAAACTGGGCGCGGCGCCGGTATTCGCGGGAATTTCCTACGGACGTCAAGCTGCCCTGGCGATTCAGGCATTCCCCCAGCTCCACGCTTTGCCCGGAATACCCGAAGGCTCATACCAGGCGACCATGTTGAGCATTCCGGCTCTGCTCACTGAGTCGTTTTGGCTCCGTACGCAACCCGCAGGGACCGATTGGGTGGTGGTATACGATAGCAACGCGCCGGGACTCCAGTTGATGCACGCCTACACAATGGCCGAGTTTCTCCAAATTCTCCAACCCTTGGCTTTGTCACGGTTGAGATTTGCCGAGGCCCACCCTGGACCCACGGAGTCCAAAGTGCCTCCTGGGAATTCCCCAGGGTAAAATCAAACTAAATGTCGAAGTTTGCTGTTTTCCCGCTGGCCGGAATACTGGCCTTGACAGTGTCCGCCCAGCGAGGTGGCAACGGCCAGCCGCCGCAAGCCGAACCCCCCTCGGCCACCGCTGCGCCGAGTGCGCCGCCAGCGGCCCCCAAAGTTGAGGAGAAAACCTCCAAGACCGATCACTCCCTCCAGATCAACGGGCAAACCATCAAGTACACCGCCATAGCCGGCACCATGCTGCTGAAGAAAGAAGACGGTACGCCCACGGCCAGCATCTTTTACATTGCTTACACCAAGGATGACGTGCCGGACGTCTCCAAACGTCCCCTAACGTTTGCCTTCAACGGTGGTCCCGGATCATCCTCCGTGTGGCTTCACATGGGCACGCTGGGTCCCAAGCGCGTGGTGATGGATCCGGAAGGCAATCCTACTTCACCACCGTACAAATTCACCGACAACGAGTACTCCCTGCTCGACCAGACTGACTTGGTCTTCATCGATCCCGTCAGCACCGGTTACAGCCGCGCCGTTCCCGAAAGTACGGCCAAGAATTTCCATAGCCTTAAGGGGGACCTCGAATCGGTAGGCGATTTCATCAGGCTCTACACCACGCGCAACGCCCGTTGGATTTCGCCCAAGTTCCTGGCCGGCGAGAGCTACGGCACCACGCGCGCGGCCGCGCTTTCCGGGCACTTGCAAGATTCGCTGGGGATCAATCTCAACGGCATCATCCTGCTTTCCTCGGTCCTGAACTTCGGCGCCATCCGCTTCGATGCCGGCAACGACCTTCCTTACCCGCTGTTCCTGCCCACTTATACCGCCGCAGCCTGGTATCACAACAAGCTCCCCAAGGATCTCCAGGCCGGGGGACTGTTGAAGGCCATTGAAGAATCCAAGCGATTCGCTGCCGGGCCGTATGTTCTGGCGTTGTTTAAAGGCGATTCGATCTCCGCCGAGGAGCGGACCGCCGTGGTGAAGGGCATGGCGCGGCTCACCGGCCTTTCGCCCCAGTACATCGACGAGAGCAACCTGCGAGTGCGCGCCGGGCGTTTTGAGAAGGAGCTCCTGCGCGACCAGCGGCGCATATTGGGCCGCTACGATAGCCGCCTGGAAGGCGTGGATGAAGACGCCGCCGGCTCCAATCCCGAGTACGACCCCAGCTACTCTTCGGTGCAGGGTGCTTTCACCGCCGCCTGGAACCAATACGTCCGCACCGAGCTGAAATTCGAGAGCGATCTGCCGTATGAAGTCCTCACCGGACGGGTCAATCCCTGGAGCTACCAGGAATACGAGAACCAGTATGTCAACGTAGCCGACACCCTGCGCGAGGCTATGACCCAGAATGCGGCACTCAAAGTGTTTGTGGGCGCCGGCTACTACGACCTGGCGACGCCATTTTTCTCCGCCGAGTACACCTTGAGCCACATGGGACTCGACCCCAAGCTGCGCGATCACATCTCCATGGGGTATTACGAGGCCGGCCACATGATGTACACGCAACTCAAATCCCTGCAAAAGGCCCGACAGGACCTTTCCAAGTTCATGGCCTCCTGTTTACCTTGAGCACCCGGCCATCTCTGGGCCCGTTGGCGTCTTATCGCGGGTCCACGGCTCCCTTGGCGATCAGGCGCAAAGCAGTCATACTCGGGATAAAAAAATAGTCGCCGCCACGCAACTCGACGAAATTCGGCAGTCGCGCGCACAGGAACGGAGGGTTTTGGGGATCGGTCGAGCCCTGGATCATAGATTTCCCATGGCCTCCGTGGTTGCCTAGCATCAAGTCCTTGTCGCTCCCCTGCCGCGCATCGTTGCCGTATTCGATCCATTGTTGGTGAACGAATTCAAACTGGCGGAAGATGCTGGCGTTCAGCACCATGAAGATTACGCCATGCTCGTCTTCGTCGCGCGCCGGTTGGTCCTCCGGCGTGTAGGTTCCATAAGGCAGCCCGCGGCGCGTTATTCTGCGCCGGTTGACCAACCTTCCATCGAACCCGAAAGCATCGCGCGGGTGCGCCCGGCGGATGTGAGCGCCCAACGGGCAGCGCGATCCATCCCGATCGCCGCCATAGGTAAAGTCGGTGCTGCGGGCAGGATCGGCTACCAGGGCAGGATCCGGACGGTCGGGGGAGACCTCCACGGGCGTCCCGTCCCGCCAGCGGCCCACAAACTTGGCCGCCAGTTTTTCCTTCCCGCCGGCGTACTGCTTGCCATGCTCTTCCAGGTAGGCCCGGAAGGTGGCCACGTTCTGGTGCAGCTTGCGGTACACCATGAAGGTTCCGTTGATCCCCAGCAGATGCGGCACCGGGGCGACCGGCAATTCGCCAGCCTCGTCCCGGTAACCCAGCAGAAATTCGCCGGTGGCCAACGGAACCCACTGTCCGTTGGCAGCAAGTTTGCCCTGGCCCGGAACGGTCTTGCGCTCGACGCCTTCGAAATCCGGGTTGCCAAAGCCGTCGGTATATCCGAAATGCTCTTTGGGTGTGGGCTCGCCGTCGATGAACACGGCCCCGGCATTCTGCGCCGCCAGCAGCCGGGCCCCGCCTGTCTCATCCATGATCCTTTGTAGTTCGGAACACCGCTCGCCGAGGGCTTCCAGCGATTGAGCATAAACCCCCAGCCACACCTGAACCTGAGCGTCGCGCCATTCCGGGTCCCAGCGCTCCGGAGCGTTGCACCCCGTGTCACAAAGAATCTCGTTTCGCGCCTTCATGCCTTGCCTAAACTCCAGAGGAAAACTGAGCAGCGTGGCCTCGGGTAAGCCGAGCTGTACCAGTCCCTGGTAAGTGAACGCGATGTTTACCGTGGCAGCCGGCTTGCCATCGTCCCACAGCTCCCCGGTAGTAATCTGGCCTATCATCCGTCCTACGAACTGCTGACCGTTCTCCTGTGAGGTGATTTCGAGCAGGAGATAGCGCGCAAAAGGAAAACTATAGCCCCGCAGCGCGAATCCTTGGATGTCAGAGACGTTGAGCTTCGTCATGGCTAACTCTTGCCGCCCGCGGTCCGCGCAGTTCCGGTGTGCGGTTTGGCAGACTCCTCGTGTCCCCCTGCAATAGGCGGCGGCTCTTTCCGTATCTTCTCCATCAACTGCTGAAACGCCGCTTGGATTTCGGCTGCCGGTTGGCCTTGGTGCGCCGCAATGAATTCCGCTACGCTCGCCTGCACGCGCAACGCATGAAGCGTCTGTTGCACGGTCTTATCGTTCACATCCGCAAAGTAGAACGTCGTCTTCAACTGGCATTTCTTCATGTAAGCGGTAAAAGCCGCAACGTCGCGAACCCCCGGATACCCCACGCAATGCCGCCAAACGGCATCCAATTCCGAGGGAATATCCTGGGCCATGCGCCGCAAGTAGGTATCGAGATCGCCATCGAAATTCGACTCGAACACCAGGTATTTCGATTGCAAATGTTCCTCGCGAGCGGGCGCACCGACAAAGATCACATCATCCATTACCACCAATCGCGCTATATGCGTGCTCGACAGTTTAGCGAACGGGCTGCGATGGTCGCGGGGGAGGCCCGCCAGGTAATCCCGGATCGCGCAATCGTGCGACACCTCGGCATGCGGATCGTCGATGATCGGCGAGAGAATCGTCAAACCGTAGACGCTGCCGCTTTGATTCGCCACTCCGCCTCCTGTTCTAAGTGCCGATCGGTCCTATGCCCGTTGCACCCAGGTCGCCCTGCACCGCCACCAGAAACCTGGCGTATTCGGCGCCGAACTGTTCCGCGCTCATGGACGCGCTCCGCCGGGCCAGATCCTCCACGGCGGCGTTGACCCGGTGAGCGGCCTTCACGTCGTTGGTGGTGGCTCGCGGATAGGCCGTATAGTAATAGTCCGTGTCGAACTGCACCATCGCAATATATCGCTTGAACGGCGTCACCGGACGCGCCCCCGGATATTTTTCGCTCCAAAGCCAGACCAGGTTTAGGCCTTTTTCGAGAACGTCGGAAAACGCATCGATGTACTGATTCCAAGTGCCGTTGAAATTGCTGAAGAACAGCAGGTAGTCGTAATGCAGTTGCTCCTTCGGCTGGCTTTCGGAGAGACGCGGGAAATTCGACCGCGTAATCAACACCCACCGCGCGAAATGGATGAACGACAGATTGACCAGGTCGGATTGCAGCGGTTTGATGTGGCCCAGGAGAAAGAAGAAGACCCGTAGGAAGGGACTTTTCCAAGCCTTCATCGGCGTAACCGCCGTCATCGCATAGGCTTTTCCATTGATGTTGGTCATCGGGACCGTCGGTTGCGGTGGGGTCAACTATACACCGGAAGTCATCCGGGACGCAAGCAGGTGTTGGCCTGGTGGCCGAGTTGGAGTCGGCTTCCAATTTGCCGGCACAGCCACGCGGGTTTCGGCAGCGGTAGAGCCATTCGACGGAAGGATGGGCGTGTCAATTAATGAACTCTGCTCGGACGTCGAGTCTCCCGGATTGGGACCCCTGCGAACGGCTTCAGCGGGATGGGTTACACGACCAACCGATGCTTCCCAGGCGCGTTCTCGCGTCGCACAATTCTTATCCGAATGTCACCCTTGGGCTGATTTGGCATCGCGGCACCGGCAGATGAGAGAAATCTCTCCGAGAGGCCTGGATCAACCGAATCCAGGCGAAGTACCAGTTCGTGCAATGCGTAGTCGCACACTGTTCGGCTCTCCCCAAGATCGATGGTGTTGTTTTCGTCGGACCAGCCGTCGCGCTCTGTGCGAAAATGCTTCACCCCGTTTGGAAACACAAAGTAGTACCAAGCGGCGGGTATCTATCACTATCCAAAGCTCCCTTCCAAAGCGGAAAAGTATCGCGCCGTCTGATTACCAGCTCCTTGGACAGGAACGCTGCGCTGGATACTCCCCCATAAACGCTGGCATTCCGCAGTCCACTTGGCTGCTTTGTCGCCATATCGGATTATGGCCGACTGGCAGCAGGAACAGGCGTTTTAGCCGGGAGATTCACCCCGGTGGTCAGCCGCCGTCTATCGCCTAACGAGCCAATGCCACACGCGGACGGCTTCACGCCTCGAGCTCAGTGAGCAACGCCGCCAATACGGGGTGAAGAGTGGGCGCAAACGGGTTGACGTGACTCCACGCCACGTAACCCTTCTTGCAGATGTTCCGACAGAAGCAAGCGACACCCGGCCTCAGCCGACGCGGCTAACACGACCGAGTCCCAGATCGTAAGGCCATGATCGACGGCCAGATCCGTTGCGTTGACGATCACGGCAGCGGAAGTCTCGATCACCGGATACGCATCGCGCCAGCTCAGCACAGCTTCTCGCGCACGGGCGCCGCTTGGCCTTTCAACAAGTACATTGAACAGTTCGCCCAACGTTTGACCGGCAACAAGATTGCCCCCGGTCGCAATCGCTGGATCAGTTTCAGCGCCCTGTCTCGCATGAGCGCTCCGTTGGCGGCTTCGGCGTAGACCAGGACGTTAGTGTCCAACGCGGATCCTCATGGGGCGTCGTCGTACAGCTCGTCACGAGTCCAGCGGCCGGCGTTCACAACTCGTTCTCTACGGAGCCGGGTGAAAAGGGCGGAGCGCGCCCGTTTTGCGGCCAGGTCGTCCTCGACGACGGGAGAGATTTTTGCCACGGGCTTGCCGTGACTCGTCACGACGACGCTTCGGCCCTTCTTCACTGTTCGCAGGAGTTCCGAGAACCGGCGATTGGCATCCGCGGCCGAGACTGCTTTAATCATGGTAGAAGTCTCCACAATGTAGTAACATTCACTACAATACCCCAAGCCCCGGTACCGGATTGGACGGCGTCAGGCACTCCATGCAGGCTATCAATCCAAGTTGACGAGTAGTCGTTGCTTCCTTGTGCTTCGCCCGGCGGCCGGTGAGAGAGCCAGGCGTGCCTACAAAATCGCGACATCCAGCATAACGACCTGCCCGGATTGCACGAAATCGACGGCTGTTGCGATTCGCGCAGCTCGGCCAGGGACATTCTGATCGCAGGTGAGCAACAGATCGAACCCCGCTTGCCCTCCCACGTGCAATAGGCTTTCGCCTCAATTCTGGCCTCGGAACAGCTTCTAGTCGGCCCTTCTGCGAGCGAGGCGGTCCGCTCGTTTCCCAACCTTCGTCAGCGGGCCAACCTCCATTTGGCGCCATACCACCATGAGACAGTTCCGCTGGCCGGGCGGAACTGCGGCTAACTTGCCAGTTTTTCGAACTGCGTGATGCGAACTTCTCGATCTTTGAACACCGCCCGGATCTCCAGCCGGCCGCCCATGGCTTCAATGTAATCCGCGAGCGTGCTGATGCAGATATCGGAACGATGCTCGATTTTCGAAACTTCGCCCTGGTTGACGCCGAGGATTTCGGCGAGTTGCAGTTGCGTCATTTCCTGTGCTTTGCGCAACTGGTCGAGAGGCATAGCTGCCAGGCTATCGCAAAACCGCTTCTCAATCCGCTGCTGACGATTAACCGGCATCGCTTTGAGCAATTCACGAAACTTACGGGTTGGCATTAGGTACTTCCCTCCTTCTTAAGTTCATGCAAGTGTCTCTTAAATATGCGGTCCGCGACCGGGACGAACTTTTCGTACCAGCGATCATCGCCAGCCTTCTCGCCCCCAATCAAGAGGATCGCCGAGCGGCGTGGGTCAAAAGCGTACAGCGTCCGCAACGGCCTACCGCCACTTTGAGTTCGCAGTTCGCGCATCTGCGGATAGCGAGAACTGTTGACTTTCGAGCTGTGTGGGAAACCAAGCGCTGGGCCAAATTCAATGAGATGCCGAACGGAGTGCGCGACATCGTCCTGCTGTTCTTCAGAGAGGGTGTTCCACCAATCTTGGAATTCATCGGTGAATTCGACCTCCCAGGCCACACCAACAGTATGCCATATACAGAATACCAACCGCAGGCTCCTGCCATCCGCGGCGTTCAGATTGACGGTTTGTCACCGTTGCTTCCTTGTGCTTCGCTGGCGGCCGGCAGAGAGCCAGGCCTGCCTACAAAATCGCGACATACACCATGACGACCTGCCCGGATTGCACGAAATCGACGGCTGTTGCGATTCGTGCTGCAATTCGCCGCAAGGTCGGCCAGTGATTCGAGGACAGGATGAGAAGAGACAGCTTACGGCTTGTAAAATTCTGTTGATACTGGACATTCTGATCGCAGCTGAGCAGCAGATCTAATCTCGCTGGCTCAGCCGCGTCGAGCAACGCGCCGTTCTCCAGTCCCTGCCATCCCAGTTCATCCGCCCGCATTACCTCATGTCCTCGCAAAAACCGGGCAAGCGGAGCGGGGGTGTTGGCGTCGAACAGGATCTTCACGCAACCGCCGAGAGCTGCCCAAGGGAACTCTTGGCAAAGGCAAGAACTTGATGCACCTGCTCTCGACTGACCGACGGGAACGACTCCAAAAACTCGTCTATGGTGGAGCCCTGGCGAGGTACTCGAACAGCGCGGCAACCGGCAGGCGTGTGCCTCGGAAACACAATTTCCCGCCAAGCTTCCCGCCGTGCCGGTCGACAGCGCTGCAAAGACGCCAGTCCAGACTGTTAGTTTATCGTCGATCGGGCGAGTACCGTACGCTCCGACTTGGCTGGTTTTGTCCGGGCGCCAGTCAAACCTCGAACCGGATCCGCCGGTCTGGATTCCGCGCCTTCGCCGGAGAATCCGCTCGGGAATCACGGGTTCCCCTCAAAGACTTGCCCTTTTCGTTCTCTCGACTTGACTCGCTCAATCTCGGACTCGAGCCCTCCCACGTGCTGCTCCTTTGGGCGGAGGTCAATTTTGTCTCATCCCGGAAATCGGTGTCAGAAAAACAATTCGCATAAGCGCTTCATTATCAATTTATTCCATGATATGCTAAAAATGAACTTAAAAATACTTGACATGTATAAGCTCATATTTTATGATCGTTACTGGATGAGGTCGTCGAACCGGCCTTCCCCAAACCAGATTCTATGAGGAGCTTTAACACCATGTCACTTAGCCATTTCGATCCCTTAGCCAATTTGCGCTTATTCGAAGATGCCTTTACCCGGCTCGTAAATGAACCGGCATCGAACCGCCCCTGGTCCCCCGCCGTCGATATCTACGAGACCGAGAACGAACTCGTGCTAAAGGCCGACTTGCCGGATGTCGAGCAGAAAGACATCGACGTCCGTGTGGAGAACCAGACGCTCACGATCGCCGGCGAGCGTAAGTTCGAAAAGAAGGAAGACAACAAGGGATTCCACCGGATCGAGCGCAGCTATGGCAACTTTGTCCGCAGCTTTGCCGTGCCCAATTCCTTTGACACGGAACACATTGGCGCCCACTATCATAATGGTGTGCTCAGCGTGACGCTGCCCAAGAAGGAAGCTGCCAAGCCGCGCCAGATTAAAGTCGAAGTCAAGGCGTAAGGCATCTAATTGTTGTAGAGGAAGGGGCCGGATATTTCCGGCCAGGGAAAGGAGGGCAGGCCGGCGTGAAACCGCTAGCCTGCCCTATTTGCATTTTGAGGATTTATCCATGTTCAGGCTTGACAAACTGACGCAGAAAGCCCAGGAAGCCTTGCAGCAATCGCAGGCCGTGGCTGAAAAAAATCAGAGCCAAGTGATGTTTCCACTTCACTTGTTGATTGCACTGGCGGAAGAAAAAGAAGGTGTGGTTCGGCCCGTGCTTGAGAAGTGCGGCGCGCGGCCGGACGCCGTTTTGGCGGAAGCCCAGCGGCTGCTTGCGACCCTACCGAAAACCGCGGGCATGCAGCCTGGGACCTATCTTTCGCAGCCTCTGAATGAGGTCTTGGAGCGGGCCTTCGACGAGGCTGGCCGTTTCAAAGACGAGTTCGTCTCCACCGAACACCTGCTGCTTTCGCTCGCCGAGCAGCGCAGCGACCCCGCAGGGCAACTGCTCGACCGCGCCGGCGCCACGCATGACGCCATCCTCAAAGCCCTGGTATCGGTGCGCGGCACGCAGCGCGTTACCGATCAGAATCCGGAATCCAAGTATCAGGCCCTCGAGCGCTACGCGCATGACCTGACCGAATCGGCCCGCCAGGGCAAGCTCGATCCGGTGATCGGCCGCGAAGAGGAAATCCGCCGTGTGATGCAGGTGCTTAGCCGGCGCACCAAGAATAACCCGGTGTTGATCGGCGAACCCGGCGTGGGCAAGACGGCCATTGTGGAAGGGCTGGCGCAGCGCATCGTGCGCGGCGACATTCCCGATCAGCTCAAGAATAAGCGCCTGGTGGCCATCGACCTCGGCTCCATGATCGCCGGCACCAAGTTTCGCGGCGAATTCGAAGACCGCCTGAAGGCCGTGGTCCGCGAGATCATCGATTCCAACGGCGAAATCATCTGCTTCATCGACGAGTTGCACACGCTGGTGGGCGCCGGCTCCGCCGAGGGCGCCATCGATGCCGCGAATCTGCTCAAGCCCGCCTTGGCGCGCGGCGAGCTGCGCTGCATCGGCGCCACTACGCTGAAAGAGTATAAGAAGCACGTCGAAAAGGATGCTGCCCTGGCTCGCCGCTTCCAGGCCGTTCTGGTCGGTGAGGCCACCGTGGATGACACCATCGCCATCTTGCGGGGACTGAAAGAAAAATACGAGATTCACCACGGCGTGCGTATCAAGGATTCGGCGATTGTGGCTGCCGCGGTTCTGTCGCACCGCTACATCTCGGACCGATTTCTGCCGGATAAAGCCATCGACCTGATCGACGAGGCGGGGTCGGCCCTGCGTTTGCAGATCGGTTCCATGCCGATCGAAATCGATAACCTGGATCGCCGCATCTCCCACCTGGAGGTCGAGCGCCAGGCCCTCGGCAAGGAGAAGGACCTGGGTTCGCACGAACGCCTGCGCCATGTGGAAGACGAGCTGGAACGCCTGCGCGGCGAAGCGGCCGGCCTGAAGGAGCGATGGAACCGCGAAAAAACCGCCATTCATCGCGTACGCCAGCTTAAAGAGGAGCAGGAGAACCTGCGCAAAGAAGAAGACAAGGCACGCGCCGCCGGGGATTGGGAAAAGGCCGCGCAGTTGACCTATGGAAGGCTGGCCCAGATTGAAAAAGACATTCTGGCCGCAGAGCAGGAGCTCGAAGCCGTCAAAGAGACCGCCATGCTCAAGGAAGAGATCGACGAAGACGACATCGCCCGCATTGTTGCCAAGTGGACGGGCATCCCGGTTACGCGCATGCTCGAAGGGGAGATTCAAAAGCTGGTCCACATGCCGGAGCGCCTGAAAGACCGAGTAGTGGGTCAGGACGAAGCCGTCCGCCTGGTCTCGAACGCCATCCTGCGGAATCGGGCCGGTCTCAGCGACCCGCATCGTCCGATCGGCAGCTTTATTTTCCTGGGGCCGACCGGTGTGGGTAAAACCGAGCTGGTGCGCGCCCTCGCCGAATACCTGTTTGACGACGACAAGGCCATGATTCGCGTGGACATGTCCGAGTACATGGAGAAGCACGCGGTGGCCCGCATGATCGGCGCGCCGCCCGGATACGTAGGTTACGAAGAGGGCGGGCAGCTCACCGAGCAGGTGCGCCGCCGGCCGTATTCGGTGGTGCTGTTCGATGAAATCGAAAAGGGTCATCCGGAAGTTTTCAATGCGCTGCTTCAGATTCTGGATGAGGGGCACCTCACCGACGGCCAGGGCCGCACCGTAAGCTTCAAGAACACTGTGATTGTGATGACCTCCAACGTCGGCACGGGCATGGTGGAGAAGAATACCATCGGGTTCTCGGTGCATGGCAAAGATAAACGAACCGAGGACACGCGGGCGCGGCTATTGGAAGTGCTGCGGCATCAGTTCCGGCCCGAGTTTTTGAACCGCGTAGACGATATCATCGTATTTAATTCGTTGACGCGGGAACATCTGCGCCTCATCGTAGAGATCCAGTTGCGGAACGTGGGAGATCTGCTCAAAGATCGCAAGATCAAGCTGGAAGTGACGGCCGCCGCCAAGGACCGGCTGATCGACGAAGGCTACGATGCGCAGTATGGGGCGCGTCCCATGAGGCGCGCCATCCAGCGGCTCATCCAGGATCCGCTGGCGCTCAAGGTGATTAACGGCGAGTTTACCGAAGGCGACACGGTACAGGTGGATGCCGGCCCTGCCGAGGGCGAACTGGTATTCACGAAGCAGGTCGGGCAGGTTCCCGACCTGCCCGCCGAGGTTTTGATATGACGACCAACACTCTGAAAACCGTACTTCTGCTTGGCCTGCTCAGCGGCGTTCTGCTCTTCGCCGGGGAGGCGATGGGCGGCCGCAACGGGCTCTACATGGGCCTGTTCTTCGCTGTCCTGATGAATTTCGCCGGCTATTTTTTCTCGGAGAAGATCGCGCTGGCTTCGTACTCGGCGCAGCCGGTCACGGAGACCGAAAATCCCGAAGTCTACCGCCGCGTGGCGCCCATTGTTCGCAACCTCACCCAGCGCATGGGCCTGCCCATGCCCAAGCTCTGGCTGATCCCTGACGATTCGCCGAACGCCTTCGCCACCGGGCGCAACCCGTCGCACGCCTCGGTGGCGTTCACCGCCGGCATCCTGCAGCTCATGTCCGATAACGAAATCGAAGGCGTGGTGGCGCATGAGCTAGGCCATGTGCTGCACCGCGATATTTTGATTAGCTCGGTGGCCGCGACGCTCGCGGCTGCCATTACCATGCTGGCCCGCATGGCCTTCTGGTTCGGGCCGCGCGGCGACGACGACGAACGCGGCGGTCTATTCGGCGGCATTCTGATGATGATCCTGGCGCCCATAGCGGCCATGCTCATTCAGATGGCCGTCTCGCGCTCGCGCGAATACGACGCCGACGCCGCCTCCGCCAAGTACATTGGTTCGCCCTACCCGCTGATCAACGGGCTGCAGAAATTGGAAACCTGGTCCAAGCGAATCCCCATGGAAGCTTCGCCCGCGACGGCCCACATGTTCATCATCAAGCCGTTCACCGGACAGACCTTCGCGCGGCTCTTCTCGACTCACCCCTCCACCGAAGATCGTATTGCCCGCCTGCAGGCTATGCGATGAACGAAGTCCGCGTGAACCGGAAGGCGGCTGGCCGGGTCGCCTCCGGCCATCCGTGGATCTTCTCGAGCGACATCACCGGACGCGACGGCGCCCAGCCGGGCGAAGCCGTTAAGGTCGTAGACGTCAACGGCCGCCCGTTGGGAACCGCCCACTATAGCTCCGCTTCTCAGATTTCCCTGCGCATGCTCTCGACGCACGTGGAAGAGATCGGCCGGGAGTTCTATTTGCGCCGCCTGCGCGCCGCGGAAGAACACCGCCGCACCGTGGTCCGTGGCAGCAACGCCTACCGCGTGGTGCATGGGGAAGCCGATCTCCTGCCGGCGCTGGTTGTGGACCGCTATGCCGGCTACCTGGTGGTTCAGACGCTGAACCAGGGCATGGATTCGGCGAAAGCGGAAATCGTCTCCTGCCTGCAGGAGATCTTTCAACCTCTCGGCATTGTGGCCCGCAACGACGCGCCAATTCGCGCCAAGGAGCAGCTACCGCTGGAAGCGTCTGTCGCGGCAGGTGACGTGCCGGAATGCGTGCCGGTCGAGATGAACGGCCTTACCTGGCAGGCCGACTTGTTACGGGGCCAGAAGACCGGAATTTTCCTCGATCAACGGGAGAACTGTCTGGCGGCCGCGCGGTATGCCCGCGGCGGCCGGGCCCTGGATTGTTTCACTTCAACCGGCGGCTTCGCGCTGCACCTGGCCGCGAAGTGCGAAGGCGTGGAGGCCGTGGATAGCTCCGCCGTGGCGCTGGCGACGGCGCGCGCCAATGCCGCCGCCAACGGTATCGGGAACGTGCAATTCCGCGAAGCCGATGTCTTCGACCTGCTCGGTGGACACTCCTCCGCCCGCCGCCAGTTTGCGCTCGTGGTGCTCGACCCGCCGGCCTTTGCCAAGTCGCGCAATAATATCGAATCGGCCCTGACGGGATACAAAGAGATCAATCTCCGCGCGCTGCGCCTGCTCGGATCCGGAGGCATTCTAGTCACGTGTTCCTGTTCGCACCACGTGAGTGAAGCGATGTTCCTGGAGCTGGTAGCACAAGCCGCGCTCGACGCCAATCGCACTCTGCGCGTGCTCGAGCGGCGCACCCAGGCGCAGGACCACCCGATTCTGCTGACGGTTCCGGAAACGCACTATTTGAAGTGTTTGATCCTGGAAGTGGTGTAGGCAAGGCAAGGAAAAAGGGGAAAAGACTCAAGGGACTGAGCGGCCACGGCGAGGAAGAGATAATACCAAGTCGGAATTCGATCGAGGAAACAGCCACGTATGAATTGGCTTGTTGAGTTACTGCTGGGGCGGCATGTTGAGCCGCTTTTCGACCTCGGTGAGGCGGGATTCGAATGTTGCGAGCCGGTCTTTAAGCCCGGCGTTCTCCCGTTCAACCTCCGAGAGCCGCTTGTGGTTTGATTCGGCAAACGTATAGAACGCCTGCAAAAGCTTTGTCTCACTGTCGCGCAGCGTCTCCTTCAACTCATCGAACCCATGCTGAAACTCGGAGCGCAACTGGCCGATGTCCTGCTTTGTGGCCGGCTCGTGGCCGTTATCCATATGGTCTCCTTTCAGATTATGTCAAAGAAATGTGGCGGACTGACCGAAGATCCCGTATGTCCTCCGACGTCGCTCCTGCCGGATATGGCCCACCGGTGTCGCGTGCCTAGGCCCGCCTTAGTAGCGCCATGATGAATAACTTGAAGCCGCTCGAAGTCAACCCGCCAGACTTCACCGCGCAGCATCCGGCTCGTCCCGGGCAACATCCCCGATTACGCCCTCAGACCATGCAAGCGCCTCGCGTTCCCTCTCCTCATCTGCGGCCATCTCGCGGTAGGCCGCCTCTATATCCTGGGGCACCAAGTGAGGTCTGGCGAGCTTCTCGAGGAGTCGGTTAATGCGCCTCACTGATCTTAGCCCCTCAGCCACGCAACCCCTGCTCCAGATCCTCGATAATATCTTCCGGCGCTTCGATTCCCACCGAGAGCCGGACAAGGCTGTCGCGGATGCCCATCCGTTCGCGGTGCTTCGGGGCCACCTCGCGGTGCGAACTCATCACCGGGTAGAGCATCATGGTATGCACATCGCCTAGCGACGTGGCGCGCACGACCAACTGCAGCGCATCCATGAAGCGGAAAACCTCTTCCTTGCCAGCGCTTTTGAGCTCGAAACTGACAATCGCCCCGTAAAGGTTAGGGGGAAACAGACGGCGGATGGTGGCAGCGTCCGGGTGCTGGGGGTCGGCCGGGAAGTACACGCGCTCCACCCTGGGATGCGCCGCCAGCCACGAGGCCACTCGGCACGCGTTGGCGCACTGCCGCTCCATACGCAGCGCGAACGTCTTGATGCCCCGCATGGTCAGATAGCTTTCGAAAGGTCCCAACACCGGACCGTTGATCCGCGAGAGCATACGCAGGCTTTCGAAATGCGGCTGGTCGGAGACCACTACGCCGCCCAATACGTCGCCGTGCCCGCCCAGATACTTCGTCAGGCTGTGGACAGAAAAATTCGCGCCCAATTCCAGCGGGCGCACCATCAGAGGCGTGGCGAACGTGTTATCCACCACCAGCGCCGCTCCGGCTTCGCGCGCAATCCCGGCAATGCGGTCGATCTGGCCCACGCGCAGCAATGGGTTGGAGATGGTTTCGATCAGAATACAGCCGGGCTTTGTCTCGGCGACCGCCGCGGCAAGGGCATCCAGGTCACACACGTCCGCGAATCGTACCGCCACGCCCATCGGCTCCAGAACCTTCAGCAGCATGCTCACGGTGGCGCCATATAGCGCATTAGCGGCAACCACCGATTTTCGGCGGTCGGCCAACGCGGTTACTACCGCCATATGCATGGCCGCCATGCCCGAGGCGCAAGCCAGCGAGCCGTGGCCGCTTTCGAGCGCCGTTATCAATTCTTCCAGCGCCGCTGTCGAGGGATTTTCGTAGCGCGAGTAAGAAAATCCAGGCTCCTCCTGCCCGAATACGCGATCGAGCTGCTCCATCGATTCGTAGAAGTAGCTCGCGGCGGTATGAATCGGAGTGGTCACGGGAATATGCGGGCCGGCTTTCTTCCGGTCCCCCGCGTGAACGGCTTTGGTATGGATCTTCAATGTCATTTCCTCTTCCAGCGTACCCCCGCCTTGGTGTCTTCGAGTATGACGCCCTGCTCCATTAGCTCGTCGCGGATCTGGTCGGCACGCGCGAAGTTTTTGGCCTTTTTGACGGCGGTGCGCTCCGCGATCAGGGCTTCCACTTGTTGGTCACTGAGCTGTCCGTCGGCCGCGGCCGGTTCCAGCACAGCGAAAACGCTATCGAACAGCTCCAACAATTCCAGGGCGCTGGGCACATTTCCGGCCCGAAACTCGCCGGCATCCATGGCGCTGTTGGCGTCGCGGACGTATTCGAAGATGGCGCCCAGGGCTTCCGCCGTGTTCAAGTCTGCATTCATGCCGTCGGTGAAGGCTTTGCAAGCCTGCGCCGTGCGGGCGGTCAGCGGCTCGCTGGCGCCTTCAGGATAACGGTCGGTCTGAAGCCGTCGCTTGAAATTACGCAGTCGCTCGATTGCCGTTTCGGCCGACTTCAGGCCGTCGAACGTGAAGTTCAGCGATTTCCGGTAGGGGACCGAGGCAAGCAGATACCGCACCGTTTCCGGCTTGTAGCCGCGCTCCAATACGTCGCGCAGGGTATAAAAGTTCCCAAGCGACTTGGACATCTTTTGGCCCTCTACCAGCAGGAACTCCGCGTGCAGCCAGAAGCGCGCGAAGGGCTTTCCGGTCAGAGACTCCGATTGCGCGATTTCGTTTTCATGGTGCGGAAAAATCAGGTCCACGCCGCCCGCGTGCAGATCCAGAGTTTCCCCCAGATATTTGATTGCCATCACCGAACACTCGATGTGCCACCCGGGGCGGCCGGGACCGAGCAATGTCTCCCAGTAGCGCTCGCCTTCCTTGGGAGCCTTCCACAGCGCGAAATCGCGGGCGTCAGACTTCTCGTAGCTATCCACATCCACGCGCGCCCCGGCGAGGTTTCCGCTGAAGTCGTTGTGCGAGAGCTTGCCGTACCCCGGAAACGTGGAAATCCGGAAATAGATTGAGCCATCGGTGGCGTAGGTGTGGTGGCCGGCGCCCAGTCGCTCAATTGCTGCCACCATATCGTCGATGTGCGCTGTCGCCGGGACCACATGCTCGGGCCGCTCCAGCCGCAGCTTCGCGCAGTCCTCCAGAAAAGCCTCGGTGTAAATCGCCGTGTACTCTTCCAGCGATTTGTGCTGCGCCGCGGCATTACGAATGATCTTGTCGTCCACATCGGTAATATTCATGACGTGGTCCAGGCCGAAACCGGAGATGCGGAGCCACTTCCGCAGGAGGTCCACGAAGGTGAAGGTCCGAAAATTGCCGATATGGGCGTAGTCGTAAACCGTGGGGCCGCACGTGTACATGCGGACGGTGTTGTCGCGCGCCGGCGAAAATTCTTCCACCTGTTGGGACAGCGTGTTATAGAAATGCAGCGCCATAATAAAGGGATTTTTCATCGTACCAAAAGGGGCGCGCGCCGCGGCCCAATGGTACGAGGCGGAACTTTTCACCCGGTAAAAAGGTCGCCTGCTTCCCTCCCCCTTTCAACTAAGTACTTTTCTTTGCAATTTGGAGGCTCAATTGCTCGTATTTTCACAGAATTTGTCCCGAGGAGGATTGAATGACAGCGACCGTTGGCGAGCGGCGGAAGAGTACACGTTTCGATCTCCGCCTCCCTCTTCGATACCGTGTATCGCAGAAGGGTGTCGAGAACCGTTGGAGCACCGGCATCACTCGTGACATGAGTAAGGATGGTGTGGTTTTCAAGACACGGCACCCCTTGCCCGTGGGAGGCCATGTCGAGCTTCGAATCGACTGGCCGGCCCGTTATGAGTCGACCTATCCCGTCGATCTGCAACTTACGGGCTTCGTCATACGAAATGAACACGGCCGGACCGCCGTGCGGATCAGCTCCCACCGCTTCCTGGTTCAGACCACGGAGCCCGTCGAACTCTCCAAAACCGCCTGACTGTCGAGCGTGCTTTTACGACCGTGCTTCACTTGTAAGCTCTCTCGTATTTGTTGCGGCTGTTGAAAACGGTGAAGGAACCATCTTTTTCAGCCGTCAGCCGGAGCCACTTGCCCTCGCACAATTCATCCACGTTGGCCAGAAAGGTGTCGGCCGAATTGTGGTCTTTGCCGCTGGCCAGAGCATAGTGCAATTGCCAGATATCTGACAGCCCCGGAGAGTCGTGGAGCCGCTGCCAGACCACTGCGTCGCCGCCCTTGCGCGGGCCGTTGTTGCTAATCGCCACTTTGGCGCGGATGGCGTGGACGAGTTGCGGTGTGTTGGCGCCGGTCCCCATGTGATGGGACGAGACGAACACGTCCACCGTCCCTATCTTGTTCACCGGGCATACCAGTTCGCGTTCCCGGCTGCTGGTGAGGTCCCCCAGGTCGAGGATTCGAAAACTGCCGAAGGCGATCAGAAGACCGAGTGAATGCTGATTCTCGCTGACGAATTCATCGGGGTCGGGCTGCCAGCCGGCGCATTCCGGGTTCAGCTGGCCCGCTCCCGCCAGCGGCGCGGCCAGCGTTGCGCCGTCCCCGGCCAGCACCTTCACGTCGAGTCCTTTGATGGGAATGGTATCGCCCGGTTTGGCCAGGATGTGGGCGCCTTTGTCGCGGAAGGCGCTGTACATGTTAAACAGCACCTTCGAATCTTTATCAGTCTCGGTATCGGCGCCATGGTCCACAAAGTTGCGGATGGGGAGCTTGGCGGCCACCTCCGCGACCCCGCCTGCATGGTCAGCGTGGTAATGGCTGATCACCAGATAATCGATTTTCTTGACCCCTGCGGATTTGGCTGCGGCGGCAATGCGGCCGGCGTCCCGGCCGTTGAACCCGCCATAGCCGGCGTCCATCAGTAAGGTTTCGCCAGAGGGTGAAACGAACAGGGTCGATTGCCCTCCCTCCACATCGATGAAATAGACTTCGAGGTTCTTGGCCGCCGGCATAGAAGGCGTCAGGGCCAGCAGCAGGATCCACAAATACCGCATAGGTGACACTTTACAACATCGTTGGTCTTCGAGACACTCCAGGCAGTACACCTGCGGGAAGCACTACACTAGAACTCGTCTTCCTGATGTTTCTTCTTAGCTTTGCGGCGCATAATAAGGATGCCGATTAAGGCCACACAGAGGATTCCAGCGACGAGCTGTACGATGTTTTGCGGCGTCACTTGGGCAAGTATACAACAAACATGGCTCTAGGAAGGCGTCATCAGGGGTTTCCGGCCTTGGTTTCCTTGGTTTTCATGGCGCGCTCTTCGAGTCGCTCGAATAGCCAGCGCCGCGCATCGCTGAACTTGCGTTGTACCGTCCGCACCGGCATGCCGAGGGCATCGGCCGTCTCCTCGTTAGTGAGTCCCAGGAAGAACTTCATCTCCACAATCGAGCACCAGTCCGGGTGGGAAGCCTCCATTTCGTTCAGCAGACTGTCGATGGCCAGAGCTTGATCGAGATTCCCGTCGCTGGCCCGAAGCCATTCCTCAATCGCCTCGGGAGTCACGAACTGCACTTTGGGCCGTCCGCGGGCGTGGTCGATCAGCAGGAAGCGCATGGCGCGGGCGGCGACCGCAAAAAAATGGCAGCGATTCTGCCAATCCCGCGCCCGGGCCATCACTAGCTTGCAGTAAGCTTCGTTCAGCAGCGCTGTAGGCTGCAGCGAGTGGTCGGGCCGCTCACGGCGCATGAGGCGTTCGGCTATCTTGTGCAGATCGGGCAGAACCAGCTCGAACAGCCGAGGCTCCACGCTTCGATCGCCGCTGCCCCAGGCATGTAACAGCACCGTAACCTCGCCGAGAGGTGTGTCCATGATGCGGTCCGTCCCGTTCGACCGGCACAATTGTAACGCAGTTAGGGCTCAGAATGGTTCTGCGGGTCGGGGTCGCAGGTCGCCATCGGCATGGCATACCCCCAAAGGTTAACTGCCTTGCCACTTTCGCCCTATCTGTCCGGGGAATTACATAAGTCTTACAAATGGCTCGTGTGATTCCTGTTAGCGTGGGGTTACCAGGTCACATTGGGAGATACTTTGACTAACGACGTCGTCAGCATTTACGACCGCCAAGAGCTGAATTGGCTCACCACCATCGTTTTGGTGCTTCTCCATATTGGGGCCATAGCCGCCCTTTTCATGTTCAACTGGCGCGCGTTTGCCGTCGCCGTTTTCCTCACCTGGATGTGCACTGGCTTGGGCATCAGCATGGGATACCACCGGCTGCATACCCACCGCTCCTACAAGGTTCCGTTGGCTCTGGAGTACTTCTTTGCCCTTTGTGGGACTTTGACCCTGGAGGGCGGGCCCATTTTCTGGGTAGCGACACATCGCATCCACCATCAAAAGTCCGATCTGCCTGGCGATCCGCACTCGCCGCGGGACGGCGCTTGGTGGTCTCACATTGGCTGGATTCTTATGGGAGAGGCGAAGCATAACAACACCCGGCTGCTGGCGAAGTACGCACCCGATCTCTCCAAGCACCGCTTCTATCTCTGGCTGAACGATTATCACTGGATTCCGCCGGTGGTGCTGAGCGTGTTGCTGTTCCTGGTTGGGGGCCTTCCCATGCTCCTTTGGGGTAGTTTCCTCCGCACCGTCGTTTCACTGCATGGCACCTGGCTGGTCAACTCCGCCACGCACATGTGGGGCTCGCGCCGCTTCGCCACGCGCGACGATTCCCGCAATAGCTGGTGGGTGGCGCTGGTCACGTTTGGCGAAGGCTGGCACAACAACCACCACGCGCACCCCACTTCGGCGCGGCATGGCTTGGCGTGGTACGAGTTCGATCCCTCCTGGCTCCTGATCAAAGTCTTGAAGTGGATGGGCATTGCAAAATCCATCCACGTGGCCCGGCTCGATAGCGCCTTGACTGAGCGCGAAGCTGCGTAGGGCATCCGTCCGTTCGCCCTGTGGGTCGAGTCAGCAGGGGTCTATTTCTTGGGTGTTGTGTTGGGGAGTACTCGAATAATCGCCATCATGCCCTGGTCTTCATGGTTGAGAATGTGGCAATGATATACGAAGTCTCCGATGTCGGGCCCCCGAAAGTCCATGCGAACCTTGACGCTGGGGAAGGGATGATTCACATTTCCATCCCAGTACGGAATCTCGATCATATCCATCAGCTGCCCTTGGATGGCCTGCACAGGCTGGCTTCCGTTGGTCTGGAAGTTGTCCTGCGATAGAACCAGAAAATGGATCTGATGGAAGTGAAATTCATGGTTCTCCTTGGCTTGGTTCTCGATGGTCCAATCCTCCACTGATCCTTGAGTGGTAATTACAGCGGGCGGGTTGCTCGCCGAGAATACCACGGGTGTCTGCCCATCCACGGTGATGAAGAACTGGGTCTGGGTGGCGTTCTCGGAAAAGTAGAGGTGGCGCTGGGTGGTCACCGGGGTTGTTGCCAGATCGGCGAAACGAGGTTTCCACGGCTGGCCAGTCACGGCCGCCAGCTTCGTGCTACCGTCGTCACCTTCACCGCCCACGATTGTGGCCAGCGTCCGCTGAGTATCGTTATCGCCAAAAACCCCGGTATTGATGGCCTGCGTAAGGAACTGCGCGGTTTTTACGCTGGATGTGGGTCCTGAGACGATGAATTCTACCCGCGAAGCGGGGGGCAAGCGAAAATCTTTGACCGGAATGAGCTGCCCCTGGTGTGTGCCGTCCTGCGAGCCAACAGGAACGCCATCCAGACCCACCAACAGTAACGTCTGAGCTTTCCCATCATACAAGACCTGCAAATCCAGAATCGTATCCGCGGAAGCGTTGACTACGCGCCAGAACTCCTGCCCTCCCTGATTCATCCGGATGACGGCGGGCGTGAGCGCGGGGTAGGCAATGGGCACATAGTTCAGCGTGAGGTCCCAGGATGGCACGGCACCACCGGGCATCGGTTGTCCGGCCACATTCTGATCCCGAACCACCAACACCCGCTCGGGCAATCCTGCTACGGCAGGCTGGAAGTTCTCAATTCCATCGACGATGATTGCTCCGGAGGCACCCCCCAGTACGGCCGTTTCCGCGATGCCATGCACATGCGGATGATACCAATACAACCCGGGAGGCTCGTCTGTTGGAAACGCGATGTTGTAGGAAAAGGTCTGACCGGAGTTGATCAGCGTGTGAATCACTTCATCCTGATGGCAGGCAGGCGAAACGTTGGTTCCATGGTAGTGGATATTGACCGACGAAGCGTCCATAGTGGCATCGCCGCAGACTGTCGCCGCATTGGTGCTCATCTTCATCGCACTGGCCGGAGCCGGCGTGGGAAGATTGTTCTTCACGTTCACGATCAAGTGATCGCCGGGACGCACGTGGAGCGTCGGTGACTCCGTCCCGTCCGAAGTAGTGAAGCAATACAGCGTTCTCCCATCGGCGTCGGTGGTTCTGTTATAGGACAGATTAACCTTGAGAGTTCCCTCTTCGCTGAATAGCGCCGGCGGATTTTGAACATTGCTGCCAGGGGAAAAGCGGGGACACGGACTAGTTTGGCCATACGCGGATGTGTGAACGCACGCAACCACGACAATGGCCAGAAACAATTGGCGTATGGATTTCAATAGACCCTCCGAGGGTGTTTGGTAAATGGGAATTTTTCAGTCGCGCGTAACAAGTGTAAAGTGCGATGGGACGGCAGTCAAACAAATTCATTCCAGGGTGTTACCCGATAAGGGTCCGGTTATCCCCTCTTGAGCATCTCGCGCGCGCAATTGTAACCGGGAGCTCCCATTACGCCGCCACCGGGATGGGCGCCGGAACCACACAGGAAGAGGCCCTGAACAGGCGTTCGATAGCGAGCCCAACCCGCAACGGGGCGCATTACGAACATCTGATCGAGGCTCATTTCGCCGTGGAAAATATTGCCGCCCGTGATGCCGAAGCGGCGCTCCAGATCGAGCGGCGTCAGCACCTGGCGGTGCTCGACGATCGAACTCATGTTGGGAACATACTCCTCGATAAGGCGTATCACACGGTCGCCAAACGGCTCGCGCAAGTCATCCCACGTGCCTTGGCGGAGAGTATACGGCGCATATTGCAGGAAGATACCCATGATGTGGCGGCCGGGCGGGGCCAGGGACGGGTCGTACATGGTCGGGATGGTCAGTTCGAGCAGCGGCCGCTCCGAAGGGCGCCCGTACTTGGCGTCGTCCCATGCGCGCTCCACGTATTCGATGCTGGGGCAAATGTGCATGGTGGCCTTGTGGGGCGGCCCCGGTGCTCCGGGAAAAGCCGTGAACTCGGGCAGGCCGGAAAGCGCCAGGTTGATTTTCGCGCTGGTCCCTTCGATGCGGAATTTTCGAATGGCGGCCAAGAATTCCGGATCGAGATCGCCCTCCTCGACGAGGCGTAAGAAAGTGACCTTAGGGTCGAGGTTGGAAGCGATCGCGCCTGCTTCGATTTCTTCCCCACTTTCGAGCGCTACGGCATAGGCGCGGCCGCCGCGCACCAGCACCTTGCGTACTGGCGCGCTGGTGCGAATTTCGGCTCCCTTGGCGCGAGCCGAAGCAGCGATGGCTTCCGAGACCGCGCCCATTCCACCCCGCACAAAACCCCACAAACCGCGATGGCCCGCCACTCCGCCCATGCAGTGGTGAAGCAGGATGTAGGCGGTGCCGGGAGAACGCGGACCCCCATTGGCCCCGATCACGCCATCGGTGGCAAGCGTGACTTTCACCTGCTCGGATTCGAACCACTCATCCAAAAACTCGGCCGCGCTTTGCGTGAAAATCTTGACCAGCGCGACCATATCTTTGGGGCCGAGTCCGCGCAGGCGGCCGGCGATTTTGAGGTAGTCGAGAAAATCGAGAATGCCGCGCGGCGGGAACTGCGGCGGCGTGGTCAGCAACAGCCCATCGACAACTTGCGAGAGCCTCTCCAAATGGTCCTCGTAGGCCGCGTATACATCGGCGTCGCGCTGGGAGAACTTGGCAATCTCTTGCAGGGTACGGGCGCGGTCCTGCCACATGAAAAAATGGCTGCCATCGGGAAATGCGGAGAAGAAGGCGGGATCCTTGGCGTCCACCTTGTAGCCGAAGCGCTCCAGTTCCAGTTCGCGCACAATGCGTTCCTGCAGGAGACTGGAAAGGTAGGCGCCGGTTGAAACCCGGTACCCCGGCCAAACCTCCTCGGTAACGGCGCAGCCGCCCACCAGTTCCCGCCGCTCCAGAACGAGAACTTTCTTGTTGGCACGCGCCAGGTAGGCGGCGGCTACCAGCCCGTTATGGCCGCCGCCGATAATGATGGCGTCGTACTTCGGCATGGCTTACCGCTTACGGAACGCTACGACAGCCAAAGGCGGCAGGGTCACCACAATACTGAACTTGCGATCGTGCTTGGGAATGGGGCGCGAAGACACCAGCCCGCCGTTGCCCAGGTTGCCTCCTCCGAACAGCTCGGAATCGGTATTGAGAATCTCTTCGTAGAAACCCTCTTCGGGAACGCCGAATTCGTAGCGCTGGCGCACGACGGGCGTGAAGTTGCAGCAGAAGAGCAGAAAGTCACTGGGATCTTCGGCCCGCCGGATGAAGGCGATGACGGAATTATCGGAATCGTGGAAGTCCACCCATTCGAAGCCGGTGTAATGGAAGTCCACCTGGTAGAGCGCGGGGTTGGCGCGATAGAGCCGGTTCAATTCGCGGACCAGGTCCTGGAGCTTGCGGTGGTAGTCGAACTCGAGCAGTTCCCAACGCACGCCGGTGTTGGAGTTCCATTCCTCGCGCTGGCCGATTTCCTGGCCCATGAAAAGGAGTTTCTTGCCGGGATGGGCCCACATGTAGGCCAAAAACGCGCGCGCGTTGGCGAACTGGCGCCATTCGTCGCCGGGCATTTTATTGAGCAGCGAACCCTTGCCGTGGACCACCTCGTCGTGCGAGATGGGAAGCACAAAATTTTCGTGGAAGGCGTAAAGCAGTCCAAAGGTGATGTGGTTATGAACGTACTTGCGATAGACCGGGTCTTTGCTGAAGTAATCGAGCATGTCGTGCATCCAGCCCATATTCCACTTCATGGTGAAGCCGAGGCCATTGAGATAGACGGGCTTGGAGACGCCGGCAAACGCAGTGGATTCTTCGGCGACGGTGAATGCGCCTGGCACGGTGTGGGCCAGCTCGTTGAAGCGGCGCAGGAAATCGATAGCTTCCAGATTTTCATTGCCGCCATACTGGTTGGGAATCCACTGGCCCGGCTGGCGCGAATAATCGAGGTATAGCATGGAGGCCACGGCATCCACGCGCAGGCCGTCGATATGGTACTCCTTCAGCCAGAACAGCGCGTTGGAAATCAGGAATCCGCGCACTTCATTGCGGCCGAAGTTGAAGACCAGGGTGCCCCAATCGTGATGCTCTCCCTTGCGCGGGTCGGCGTGCTCGTAAAGCGCGGTGCCATCGAAAAATGCGAGGCCGTGCGCGTCCTTAGGAAAATGGGCGGGTACCCAATCGACGATCACGCCGATTCCCGCCTGATGACAGGCATCGATGAAATACCGGAAGTCATCCGGATTGCCAAACCGCGACGTGGGGGCGTAGTAGCCGACGATCTGATAACCCCACGATCCCGAAAAGGGATGCTCCATAATCGGCAGCAGCTCGATGTGCGTATAGCCCATCTGCTTGACGTATTGGACCAGCTTTACGGCAAATTCCCGATACGTGAGCGTCCGGCCTTGGGGGCCGCGCAGCCAGGATTCCAGATGGACTTCGTAAATGGAAACCGGAGAGCGGAGGCAATCGGTTTGCCCGCGCTCCTCCATCCAAGCGGAATCGTTCCACTGATATCTGGCAACGTCCCATACTACCGAGGCCGATTTCGGTGGGACCTCGCTGAAGAAAGCGTAGGGATCGGCCTTGAGCTGCTGGTATCCGGCCACACGGGAGCGCATGTGGTATTTGTAAGCGGTGCCTTCGACGAGGCCTGGCAGGAACAGTTCCCAAACGCCGCCGTTACGGCGACGCATGGGATGGCGGCGGATATCCCAATCGTTGAACTCGCCCGCCACGGTAATGTTCTCGGCGTTGGGCGCCCATACCGCGAAGCGCACACCAGGCGCGCCTTCCGAACACGTCAAATGGGCGCCGAAGGTTTTGTAGGCTTCGTACAGCGTGCCTTCACCGTGTAAGTGAAGATCGGCATCGGAAAGCTGTGGAGGGAAGCGGTAGGGATCTTCGAGCTCGACCTCGCGCCCGTCCCACAGGCGTGCGCGAATGGTGTAGCGCGTGGGCTCGCCGGTCAGTATAGCCACGAAAAAGCCGGCATTGTGCTTTTTCTCCATGGCACAGCGCTGATCCCGGTAGCGCACCTCCGCCGATTCCGCCTGGGGCAGGAAGGCGCGCACTTCCCAGCGCTCGTGAGCGCCCTTCTTACGGATGCCGTGGGGGCCGAGAATCCGAAACGCATCGCCATGATACCCTCCAACTATTGCTTCAATCTCTTCCGCTGTCATGAGAGCCTAATAGACAAGTATGGCCGATTTCCTGCTGGAATTGCCGAAAGCGGAGCTGCATTTGCACCTGGAAGGTTCGCTGGAGCCCGAAACTCTGCACGAGCTGGATCCGGCCTCGACCCTGGAGGAATGCCGCGCCCTGTATTCATATGCGGATTTCGACGCCTTTCTAAAAGCCTTTGGCGCGGTGGGAAAACGTTTGCGCACACCGGCAGACTACGCTCTCGCGACGCGGCGATTGCTGGAGCGGCTGGCAGCGCAAAACGTTCGCTACGTGGAGATCACACTGGCTGCGGGGGTGGTGTTGTGGAAAGCACAGGAATTCGCTCCCATCTTCCAAGCGGTGCGGGAAGCGGCCTGCGGTTCGCCTGTCGAGGTGCGCTGGATTCTCGACGCGGTCCGTCAATTCGGGGTGGAGCAGGCGATGCGCGTGGCCGAGCTGGCGGCAGAGCGAGTGGACCAGGGCGTGGTGGCGTACGGAATCGGTGGCAGCGAGGAGCGCGGACCGGCCGCATGGTTCACCGGCGTATTCGCGTTCGCGAAGCGCGCGGGATTGCGTTTGACCGCGCATGCAGGCGAAAGCATGGGGCCGGAATCGGTATGGGCGGCGCTCGAACTGGGAGCCGAGAGGATCGGGCATGGGATCGCTGCCGTGCAGGACCCCGGTCTCATGCGGCACTTGCGGGAAAACGATATTCCGCTGGAGATTTGTATCACTAGCAATCTGGTTACGGGCGTGGTGAAGCGGCTGAAGGAGCATCCTATCCGCCGGCTTTACGATGCGGGCGTGCCAATCGTGCTGAACACCGACGACCCGGCCATGTTTGGCTGCACCCTGACGGACGAATACCGCCTGGCGGCGCGGGTCTTCGGTTTTAGTGATACGGAGCTGCATGGGATTGCGGAAAACGGGTTCCGATATGGGTTTCGGTGAAGCGCGGTTCGCAAGGGGAAATTTTGAAGAGGGATACGGGCGTCATCTCCCCACGCTCAACCGTTCGGCCAAGAATGGCGGCAGGCCGCCGTCGCGGATTTTTCGTTGGGCGCTCTCCACGTCGTACTCCACGCGGCAGTAGCTAATTACGCCCGCGTCCGTGTTGTAGAGCGCGTAGGCCGCCCTCGGGTCGCCGTCGCGCGGCTGGCCCACCGAGCCAGGATTGATCAGGTAGCCTTCGTCCGGTTCGATGTCCATCAACTGGCGATCGATATCCAAGGCCGTGGGTGAAATCGTTTCCACGCGCTCGCGGTTCCAGATGAAGCCGCCCTGCAAATGCGTATGTCCAAAAAACGCCACGCGCCTTTCCAGGTAGGCGAAGGCCTCCGTCGCATCGTCGGGCGCCACTACGTAATCGTCCTCATCGCACGGCGAACCGTGCAGCAGCTCGAAGCCATCCACGAACGCCGGCCCTTTGGGTAAATTCCGCACGTACTCGGCATTTTCACTGGACAACTTGTCCAAAGTCCACAGAGCCGCGGCGCGGGCTACCGGGTTGAACCACTCCAGGTCCTCCTGTCCGGTGCAGGCGCGGTCATGGTTGCCCCGTACCACCGTCTCACAGTGATCGCGTACCCAGTCCACCACCTGATTGGGGTCGGCGCCATAACCGATAAGGTCGCCGCAGCAAACCGCGCGGTCGTAACGCCCGGCCGCGTGGCGTACGACCGCCTCCAGGGCTTGCAGATTCGCGTGCAGGTCGCTCACGATTAGATAACGCACGGCAGAGCGGGGTTATGCCTTTCTTAGCCGGAGCAAAGTAATCTCCGGAGGCGCGCCAATACGCGCTGGAATTCCGATGGTCCCAATCCCTCGTGTGACATAGTTCGCCGCCGCTCCCAAGCGATACAAGCCCTTCACATAAGGCGTAAAGAACCGGGCCGGATTGATCCCCTGATGGAGGATTTCCACGGTAACCTGCCCGCCGTGCGTGTGGCCCGCCAGCATTAAGTTATAGCCCTGCCCGGCCGCTACTGGAAATACGTCGGGGTTATGGGACAACAACAGGTTCACCGCACCAGGATATACCAGACGCTCGGCCTCGGTCAGGTACTCCTCCTTGCGGGAGAGCGACTGGTAGTCCACTCCCACCACGTTCAGCACCGAATTGCCGAACCGAAGTTGGCGCGATTCTCCGCGCAGGATGGGGATGCCGGCGCGCGCCGCTAGCTCAGTGGCGCGATTCTCGACGCCGGCATAGCGCTCGTGGTTACCCAGGCAGCCCCACATGCCAGCATCGGCCTTCACGCGCGCCAGTTGCCGGATGCAGGCCTCCAGCGGATCGCCGAAAGTTGAAATGAAGTCCCCGGTGGCTAATGCAATGTGCGGGCGCAGCTCGCGACTGGCGTCGATTACGCGCGCCAACTCCCGTTCGCTGAGAAATGCGCCGAGATGGATATCACTGAGCTGCAACACGCGGAGTCCATCGAGATCGGCAGGCAGACCGGCGAGCGGTACATCGATTTCCTCCACCGTGAAGTTGGTGCGTTGCACCAGGGCGCCGTAAGCGACCGCCGCGAAAGGCGCAGCCATTAGCGCGTTGCCCGCGAAGTTGAGCGCGCGCCGGCGGCCTGGGTCGGCATCCGCATTCAGGCGTTTGCGGATGGGCCGCAGCACCGCAAAAACCAGGAGACCGGCCGTGGAGGTCAGCAGATAGCACAACGTCACAGCGCCCCAAATGGCCGCCATGTTCTGCCCAACACGAAGCTGTGACGTCACTTCCGAATAGCTACAGGCGTAGCCCACGGCCACCATGTCCCCAAACAGCGTCATGGCAATCAGGGCCGCGGCCCGATGCCACCCTATGAGGCGGCGCACCCGGCGCAGCACCAGCAGCGCGATGCGCCACTGCGCAGCCAGAAAGACCACAGCCAACAGCAGATCCAGAATCACCTATCTCCCACCATTAACTTCTATTCTAGATGCACCAGGCATTCATAATGAGGCCGATGGCAGCGAGCGCGGCCGTTTCGGCCCGTAACACCAGGGGCCCTAGCGATACGGGTTGCCACCCGGCCGAAATGCCCTGCGTGCGCTCGGCATCGGTCCAGCCGCCCTCAGGACCAATGAAAAGTGCAACGCTCGCGAAGGGTTGAGGGGAGGCGGGCAACCGGCGTAGCAACGGCGGGGCACCGACCTCCTCCAGCCAGTACCGGTGCTCCGCCGGCACGCCTAGAGAGGTCTCCAGGCGCACCGCCGGCAAAATCTCCGGGGAGCGCACGCGGCGCGATTGCTGGCTGCTCTCGCGCACGATTCGCACCCACCGGTCCGCCCGTTTCCGGGAGGCCTCGAACAGTCCCTTCTCGCTGCGCACGGTCTCCACCGGCAGGATGCGCTCCACACCCAATTCAGTGGCTTTCTCAATCATCCACTCGAAACGGTCGAACTTGATGAGCGCCGCCACGAGCGTAATGCTCACCGGCAGCCCGGGTGAGACGATCGGTTCCAGAACGCGAAATACGACGCGGTCCCCGCGTGCTTCCGCGATCTCCGCCAGGTAGGCCGTACGGTTATCGGAAATCTCGTAACGCGCACCGGCTTCGGCGCGCAGCACGCGCGTCAGGTGGCGCGCCTCATCGCCGCGCAGTTCCGCCATGCCGCCGCGCACCGCATCCACAAAAAACCGCCGTCTCGCCATCGGAAACCCGCCACGGTCTTCGCTCAGGAGTCACCGAACTTGGCCAGCAAAGCCCGCGTTCGGCTCTCGGAATGGTGAGTCGCGGTTTCGATGGCGCTGATCAGCATGGAACGCAACCCGTGTTTCTCCAGCTCGTGAATCGCCGAAATCGTCACGCCCCCCGGTGTAATCACCTGGTCGCGCAGGATGGCCGGATGGAGCATGGTCTCCCGCACCAGCTTGGCTGCGCCCAACACCGTCTGCTCGGACAAGCGCGTGGAGACTTCGCGCGACAAGCCCATCTTCAAACCGCCCGCGATCATGGCTTCGATCACCATGTAGACGTAGGCCGGACCGCTGCCTGAGAGCGCGGTAACGGCGTGCATCAGCTCCTCCTCCACGAACACCACAACCCCTACCGCGCGGAAAATGTTTTCAATCGCCGCGCGCTGCTCGGACGTGCAGTGGGCATTGGCGGCGACGGCAGTAGCTCCCTCCTCCACCACCACCGGTATATTCGGCATGGCGCGGAAGACCGGCATGCCAGAATCCGTCAGTTTCTCGATGAGCGAAATGGGGACCGCGGCCGCGAGGGAAAGCAATATCTGCGTAGGGCGGAGCACCTCGCGGATCTCTTCCAAGACTTTGGGCAGGGTTCCCGGCTTAACCGCCAGCACGACGAGGTCGGCTCCGGCGGCAGCCTCGCGGTTCCCGCCGGCGGTGACGCATATGCCATACTTCGCCGCCAGCTCTTCGGCCCGCTCAGTGGTCCGGACGGTAGCCGCCAAGTGCTCGCGATCCGCGACCCCGCCCTTCAAGATTCCGCCGATCAGCGCCGAACCCATGTTCCCGGCGCCAATCACCACAATGCGTTTCATGGTCTTCCCGCTACGGCCGGCTGCTGCAGCGCCGCGTTGACTCGCGAAGTGATTGCACCTTCCGATGCCGGCGACACCAGCGCGACGTATTTCGCGAACACGCCGCTGGGATAATGCGCCGCCGGCGGCTTCCATCCGGCCAGCCGCCGCTTGAGTTCCTCCGCGGGAATATCGATATTGAGCACGCCGGAATTCGCGTCCACGGTGATCGGGTCGCCCTCGCGCACCGCCGCGATGGGTCCGCCGTCGTAGGCTTCCGGAGTAACGTGGGCGATCATGAACCCGTGCGTCGCTCCGCTGAAGCGGCCATCAGTCACCAAGGCCACGCTATCTGAGAGACCGGCACCGACGATCGCGCCGGTTACATGCAGCATCTCCCGCATGCCCGGGCCGCCGCGCGGGCCTTCATAGCGGATGATTAAGACGTCGCCTGCTTTGATCTTCCCGTTCAGGACGGCCTGCTGGGCCTCCTCTTCGCGTTCGAACACCCGCGCCGGCCCGTGATGCGACATCCGGTCGTGGCCCGCCAGCTTGATCACACAGCCATCGGGCGCCAGGTTGCCGCGCAGAATGGCCAACCCGCCGCGCGCTTTGAGGACCCTGTTGAGCGGCAGGATCACCTCTTGTCCCGGCGTCTCTTTGGCGGCGGCGGCTTCCTCGGCGAAGGTGCGGCCCGTCACCGTGAGCGCGGAGCCATCCACCAGCTTGCCTTCCACCAGGCGCTTCGCGATGACGCCGATGCCGCCGGCCTTGTCCACATCCACCGCCATGAAACGCCCGCCGGGTTTGAGATCGACGAAGACCGGCGTGCGCGCACAGACAGTTTCGAAGTCGTCGATAGTGAGCGGCACCTCCGATTCACGCGCCATGGCTAGCAGGTGCAGCACGGCGTTGGTCGAACCGCCGGTCCCGGCCACACCGGCGATGGCATTGTCGAAGGCCTTGCGCGTACAAATATCGCGCGGCCGGCGCTCCTGCCGCACGGCATCCATGATGACCGCGCCGCAGCCATACGCCACATCGTCTTTGCGTTTATCCACCTGCGGCACAGCGGCCGTGCCCATCGGCGCCAGGCCGATCAGCTCCATCACAGTGGCCATGGTGTTGGCCGTGTATTGGCCGCCACAGGCGCCCGCGCCGGGGCAGGCGTGGTTCTCAATGTCGAGCAACTCCTGGTCCGTGATGCGGCCGGAAGCGTTCGCACCCACCGCCTCGAACACTTCCATGATCGAGATGTCGCGGCCTTTGTGTTTACCCGGCAGAATGGTTCCGCCATAGAGAATTACGCCGGGAACGTTAAGCCGGAGCAGCGCCATGGCCGCCGCCGGAATTGTCTTATCGCAAGCCACCAGCGCCACGATGCCATCGAACATATGGCCGCGCACCATCAACTCGATGGAATCGGCGATCACCTCGCGGCTCACCAGCGAAGCTTTCATGCCTTCGGTCCCCATGGTGATGCCGTCGCTGATGGCGATGGTGTTGAACTCCATCGGTGTGCCGCCGGCAGCGCGAATGCCTTCCTTCACTTTGACGGCCAGCGCGCGCAGGTTGTAATTGCAGGGCATGGTCTCGATCCAGGTATTGGCAACTCCGATGATCGGCTTCTTGAGATCTTCGTCTGTGAACCCGATGGCTTTCAGCATGGCGCGCGCGGGGGCGCGGTCTCGTCCCTGGGTGATGGTGTAACTGGGAAGCTTCATATGGTGGAATAGACTAGTTTACCGAGTAATTCCGATGGCCACCACACGGCGTGACTTTCTGATGCGCGTGGGCGACGCGGGCGGCTATAGCGCCGCTTTCGTGACTATGCAATCGCTGGGCCTGCTGCCCATCGCAGCGTCGGCAGCCTCCGTACCCGATCTGCCCCCCGATACCGGCCGCGGCGTGAAAGTCGTGGTGCTGGGCGGTGGAATCGCCGGTTTAATCGCGGCCTACGAATTGAGCAAAGCCGGATTCCAGCCTACGCTGCTGGAGGCGCGGGAGCGTCCGGGCGGCCGTGTCTGGACCGTGCGCGGCGGCTCGACCGTCGAACATACCGGCGAAGCCAGGCAAACCGCCGGTTATGCGGCCGGCAACTACTTCAACGCTGGCGCCGCGCGGATTCCCTCCATTCACAAAACGATCCTGGGTTATTGCAAGGATCTCGGGGTTGCGCTCGAAGTCGAAATTAACAGCTCGCGTAGCACACTGCTGGTGAACGATCGGGCCTTCGGTGGCAAGCCCGTCGAACAGCGGCAGGCCATCAACGACACGCGCGGCCACGTGGCGGAGTTGCTGGCCAAGTGCGTGCGGCAGGGCGCGCTCGACCGGGAGTTGACCGCGGAAGATCGCGAGCGCATGCTCGCCTTTCTGCGAGTCTACGGCGATCTTGGCAGCAAACTCGAATACCAGGGCTCCGAGCGGGCGGGGGTGGCGCGTCCGCCCGGGGCGGGCCCCCAGACCGAGGAACTGCGCCCGCCGCTCGCGATGCACCCGCTGCTCGATGCCAATTTCTGGAACGGCATGCTCTTTGAGGAAGGCCTCGACTACCAGGCCACCATGTTCCAGCCAGTAGGCGGCATGGACCGCATCCCCGAGGCGCTTGCCCGCAAGCTGGGCAAAGTGGTCCGGTACCGCGCTCTCGTGAAGGAGATTCGCAAAACCGCCAATGGAGTGAAAGTGTTGTATACGCAGGGAGGGGCGGACAAGATCATCGAGGCGGACTACGGCATCTGCGCGCTGCCAGTGAGCATCCTCAAGTCGATCCCCAACGACTTCGCGCCGCGCATCCAGCGGGCGATCGAGGCCACCGGCTATGCCGATAATTACAAAATTGCCTGGGAGTCGAAGCGTTTTTGGGAGACGGACTTCAACATTTACGGCGGCATCTCCTGGCTGACCAGCGGCCCCGTGGGCCTGGTGTGGTATCCCAGCGGGGCTCTGTTTAGCGGCACGGGCGTGGTGCTCTCAGGCTACGGGCCGGAGCGCGCCTCGGACTTCGGCAGGCTACCAGGCATTCAAGCGAAGCTGGCCGCATCGCGCGCCGCGGTAGAAAAATTGCATCCCGGCTACGGCAAGCAGCTGAGCAAGCCAATTTACGTGAGTTGGGGCAAGGTGCCCTACAACCTTGGTTCGTGGGTGCGTGGCTTTTCCCATCCCACAGGCAATGATGGGGACTATTACGACGGCCCCTACAAGGAGTTCAACCAGCCGGACGACCGCTTCTATTTCGCGGGCGACCACTGCAGCCATCTCAACGCCTGGATGGAGGGTGCGGCGTTATCGGCGCACCGCGCGCTGCAGATGATCGCCGAGCGCGTGAGGACGGAAAAGCGGTAGTTGGGGCACCGGAAGCCTATGGTGCTTCCGGCTTCGAGCACGGGACAGTGGCGGGCGTGCTGTGGCGGAAGGGGGCGCTGGGCCTCGCGGCGCGGCCGCAGGCCAACTCCGGGCCTCAGCGGGTTGGGAAAGAGACCTACTTCCATCACAGAATTGTCGCACTGTCGAAGACACGCGATGTACCGCAGCCCTGGGCGCGGTCCAGATACGGCGTTGTAGGAAACGCCGGCGCCGGCCCGCGCAGCGGTTTTCGGTTCGGCCGCTCAGGGTGAGGATGCCTAGCGAATGAGTGGCGTTTTCGAGCGTGTCGGGCGCGCGGATGTCCGAGCGCGCAACCGCGCCTCGCGCACGAAGGACAGAACCGCGCGACCCCCGCCGGCAATCGCGCCCGCGCTCACCGCGTTCTTGCCGTCGGGTCCTGACGCGCTCGCCGGGTCCACGCTCTCCCCAACGCGCGCCTCTAACTCCTGTCGCTTCAAAAAGCGGCTACACCGCGCCGGTCCGCGCTCGCGGTCGAGCACCGCCGAGCGCGCTACGGCGGCGACGCGCCTCCCCCGCGGGCAATTCCTGCGCGGGTCGCAGGAACGCGTGCGCGGCACCTTCCTCGCGCGCGCGTGCGGCGCGCCGGGCCGCACCGCTGACCATTCTCCGAGTCGCGCGTCAGCCGCTCGGAAGGCTCGGTTCCTCCTGATCGCCGAAGAACGTGCTATTGTACGCCAGATGAGCAACAAGAATGCCGAAGTGAACTCTTTCTTTACTGGCTATGAGACGGCAAACGCGATATTTGACGTGGACCAGATTGCCGCTTGTTATGCTGACGTCTTCATGTTTGGTGGACCAGAAGGTGTTCAATGCGTGAAGAAAGAAGACTTCCTGAAAGTTCTTCCTCGGCGCAAAGAGTTCTTTCGGTCGCGAGGATTGGTGTCCTCGAACATCGACTCTCTCGAAGCATCTACGCTGGACTCGAAGTACACGCTGGTAAAGGTGATCTGGAATATGCGTTTTGACCGAGGTGCAAGCGAACCGATATGTAGTCAAAACGCTGCTTCATATATCCTTTCGAGAATGGCTGATCGCTCTCAGATTGTCTTCCAGATCGATCACCAAGACTTGGGGAAAAGAGTGCAGGAACTGGGTTCGGAGTGATCCCCGCTGAATGCCGAGCGGATGGAGAACTTCGCAGTCGATGACCACGGGATGCTGTTGGCCGTTGCTACCTGTGCGTCCACCGCGCGATGGAGCTTTCTTCGTGCGCTCACCTGCCGGCGTGAACGGCGCAACTTTACAAGAGAATGCCCCGGTGGCGAGTTGTAGGTTGGTCTTTCGCTGTGACGTCTCGCCTATTTTTTCAGTCCCGCGGCCCAGTTGAGGACGACGGTAACGGGCGCGGGCTCTCCCTCGCTGGCCTCGGAATTTGTGGTCATCAGGAAGCGCTTCCCGTCCGCCGTACATCGTAGGAAAACAGGCGAGTCTCGGGATTCATGGCGTAGACGCCTACCCTCCTTCTGCTTGCGTACTTTGAGGGCGCGGAAGCGTGCTAGTTCATTCCTTGGAGTCGCTCGGCTTCCTCTCGGTGTTCAAAGCCTACCATCACCGGAAGACAATGACGATCGAGAAGTTCGCATTTCCTTCAGCAAGTGACGTCCAGTGCAGGGACAGGCGACGGTTGGAATCCTTCAATGCGCATTGTTCCGGGAACCGATTGCGCGGCATTGCGGGTACGAAACAAAAAGCCCCCGGCCTGTGCCGGGGGCTCTTGCTCGTGCAGCAGGGTTGCTGCTTACCGGCTGGTCTGGAGGCTGGCTCCGCCACTAGGGCCGCTGCCAGGGCCGCTGCCAAGGACGTCACCGGTGGAGACAAGCTTGACCCAAAGCGAACCGTTGCCTTTGTAGTACGAGGTGGCACTGGCCTTGCGAAGTGCATCCAGGCTACTCTGCTCCGTACCCGACGCTGCAGTGGTGAACCCCGGTAGCTCGAAGATCACCCACGAGCCGCTATCCAGTTCCCTCACGCTGAGGGACAGGGACGGCCTTTCGGTGGTCACCTTGATCTCGCTACCCGCTCGTACGTTGGTTTCACCGGTGACGCGAAGATTCTTGCCATTGCGGCTAAGAACGATTGGCGGCCCCGCAGGTGCAGGGGCACCTAGGACTCCCAATCTGGGGCCAACGATACCACCAGCGCCGCCTCTGCCGCCAGGACCGCCGGCAGCGCCAGGACCGGCAGTTACCGCAGCCCCGCCTCTACCGCCTCTGCCACCGCCGGGACCCGCGCCTGCGCCACGACCGCCGCCAACCGTCATGCGCCCGATATCACCCTTGCACACGGCAGCGGTCCAGGTGGGCTTGATCTCGCAGTCCTCGTCGATTGCGATTCCGTCATTTTCGTCGTTGATGAGAATGTAGGAATTGGGGACACCGCTGACCGAGCCGTCCTTGTCGTTAAACACCGAGGTCTGATAGCTCCCATTGCCGTAATCATCGTTGCTCCACTTAAACTCCATGGGTGGGAAATACACCGGCTTGGCGTTGATGAATTTGGCGTGCTGTACGGTGTTGTTGGAGCTCATTCCGAAGCTGGTATACAGCAGGTAAGAGATCGCTCCCGTCTTGCGGGTGGCGTTGTCCTGGAAATTCACGAAGGTGACATTGTCCAGTTCATGATGGTAGTCGTAGAATTCGTAGCCGCGGATCGGGAAATCCGCGAGTGCGGGCTCCGGCAAGCTGCGGCCGTAAGCCATTTCCGCCGGCGTCCTGGGGTTGCCGATGTTCTCGGTTTCGCCCACAAACAGCGAGTCAACCACCCGTGACGTATAGGCGGATTGACCGAAGCTGCCGGACGCATGCGTGTAGCCAATGGCGTTGTCGGCTAGCTTCAGGTTCTTGTACAGGTGCATCTCACCGCGGCTCCACATGCCGCCATTGCGGTTTTTGTAGGCGGTGAAATCCTCGATGACCGATTCCACTTGAGGGCTGTTCGCGTCAGCAGGATTGGCAAGGGAAATATGCCCGCCGGTGGCGAAATGGCCATCGGGCCTGGGGCCGCGGTCGAACAGGAAACCGTCGAAGTTCGAATGGGAGGTGTTGTCTTTGAACTCCCGCACCCGGGTTCGACGCGGCCATGTCTTGGCACTGATCTCCGTGCCTTCGAACTTACCCGTCGGATGCTGCGGCAAGGCGAACCAAAAACCTGTCGCGTCGGAACCCGCGGCCACGTTATCCCGGTAGATGTTGTCCGGGTTGGTGATCCAGAAAGTCGACGCGGTGTTGTCGGAAGGGATCAGGATATCCTTGGCGTTCTGGCCCTCCGTATTGAAGTTCTTGCCGCCCTCCACTCCGAACGGGCCGAGGTCTGTCGCGACGCACGGCGCGTCCGGATGGCACTTGGTCAGGATCCCCAGATTGTGCACGAACTGGTTGCCGTGCTCCACGGCGTCTTCGAGGAAGAAGCAGTGACCAATGTTGTTGTAGGTCACGTTGTTTTCAACGTCCAGGTAATTTGTGCCATGCACGGTCACGCAGCGGCTGTAGGTGTCGTGAATCGCCGAGTTCCTGATGTACTGCCCCTGCGCATCGCCGATCAGATGCCAATGGATCGGATACCGGGCCAGATGCATGTTCTGACCCATGCGATTGAGCTCGACGCCCTCGACAAACATCTTGCTCCCGTTCATCGCCATGATGTGGCCGCCAAAGAGCGTCGTGTCTGCGTCAGGCGAAGCCTGGATCAGGATATTGCGCGACAGCATGCCGACTTCGCCGCGTTCATCCACGTCGAAGGTGATCTTGCCGAAGTGCATGTAGTCCAGTTTCTTGTCGAGCGTGATCCGGTTGCCGCTGATGGCGGCAATGGTGCGCCGCTCTGCCTGCCGCGGATCGAAATCCGTGGACGCGAGCACAATCTCGTCGCCGGCCCGCCATTGAGCGGCGTTCAGGACTTCAATCGAGTTGCTGCCTGCCTCGGCGGTCTTGGACAACTTCGTCCAGGAGTTCTTCCGGTTCCCGTGCAGGCTCAGGGTTCCACCCATCATCATGATCCCGCGGTCACTGCGGTCATTCGTTCCACCGATTCCACTCATATCTTCGTCTTTGACGTTGTCGGTGAGGGTAATTGTGGCCTTGCGCGTATGGGGCCTGGCTTCGGTGCCGATTTCCAGTTCCCCGTGCACCATGACCCATTCGGTGGACAGTTCCAGATCTTTATTGTCCGCAAAGCTCAGTTTGCCGTTGATCGTCAAACTGCGCAGCGGTGGCGGAGAGACGTCGAGAACGACGTTCATATCCTTTTCAATGGTGACCACAGCATCTTTGGTCGGCACCTTTTTGTCAGGCCAGGTGGCTGGATCAGACCAGCGCTTCGCGCTGGCCGTCGAAGTCTTTTGCTGCGCTTTGAGGACGGCATATCCGCCGAGGCCTAAAAAGGCTGGAACCAGCAACGAAAGGAACAAGAGAGAACGTTTTCGCATCGTTAAATTTCCGTGATCGATCATGTTACGCTACTTTCTCCCGCGAGGATCGAAGGACGTGTAGCAAAGGACAATTTTACACCTATCGTCGGCCTGACAACATCCTCTGGTTTCAACGTATTCGCCAGCGGATGGGTTTTGCGGAGCGCAGGGCTGAAGGGATCTGGGCACGGCGGTTCGGACGCCAGAGCATCCAACGCGCCGGGTGCTTATTCCTTCCAGTCACGATCTGGGGAGGCGCCGCTCCCCTCTCCCCAACGCCCGCGTCGAACAACTGTGGCCGCGCCGCGCTGCCCCCGCACTCGCGGCCCGCGCCTTGCGCACGCAGTACAAGAATTGCCCGTTACCCGCCGGCAAGCGCAGCGCTGCTCACAGCGTTCTGCGGTGGGTCCTGAGGGGCGCCCTCTTGCGCTCCGGCTCTCCCCAACTTGCGCCTCCAACTCCTTGGTGGTGCCACCTTCCGGATCAGGTTCACCGCCGAAACATGCACCCAGCTCAAGCGCTTGCCATCCTGACTGCGCCGTCGCCCGTGAAAAGGGGCAGATCAGGGGATCGCAGATCTTTCATACTATGGACAGATGGATTTCAAGAACGCAGTAGTTCTGATTACCGGCGGGTCAAGTGGCATCGGCCGCGCCGCAGCCCAGGTACTTGCACAGGCGGGTGCGCGCGTCGCAATCACCGGACGCGACGCGGAACGGTTGGCCGAAGCCGCCCGCACGCTTGGCGTCGTGGGTATACAGGCCGACGTCGCGAACGAAGCTGACGTTATGCGGACCTTTCGGGAGGTCAAGGAGAAGCTTGGCGACCTGGATGTCCTGATAAACAATGCCGGCATTGGCGTGCTCAAGGAACTGATCGACCAAGACCGTGACAGCTTCGAAGCCGTTTTTGCCACTAACGTGACTGGCGTCATGCTCATGTCGCGCGAAGCAGCCAGGCTCTTCAAGGAGCGCAAGCGCGGCAACATAGTCAACATTTCCTCCACGGCCTCATTACGGGGCGCGCCCAAAGGCACGGCCTACTACGCAAGCAAGTTTGCCCTGCGCGGAATGACCGAGTGCTGGCGCGCCGAGCTCCGCAAATACAACGTGCGAGTCTTCTTGATCAATCCAAGCGAAGTGATCACTGACTTCGCGCGCAGGGCAGGGTTTCCGCAAGTCGAAAATCCCACCAAGCTACGCGGCGAAGACATCGCCCACATGATCAAGGCGGTTCTCGAAATGAATGACCGGGGCTTCACTCCTGAACTCTCCGTCTTTGCGACGAATCCGGTGGATTGAGCTTCAGAATTCCCACAGCATCGCCATCGAGCGCCCCGGAAGCGCCGCTCCACGCCCTCCCCAGCACGCTCCTCCAACTCCTGGCTGCGCGGCACGGCTCAGCGCCGCAGCTGCCGGCGGCTCCACCGAAACGAGAGGGGCTAATCGGGTTCGATTCCGCAAAAAGCACCCCTCAAAAGCGTTACATTTTTGGTTACATCGTCGATCCGCGCCGAGCGCTCGTCCGCCCGCGCTGCTTCCGCGGCCAATTCCTGGGCGGGGTCGCGGTAGCGCACGCGCTGCCCCGTAGTCTCCAGAAGCGGTCGTCAAATGACACCGTCTAACGATCAATGCTCACCGACCGCTATGGAAAAGTAGGGAAACAGTGGTCAGGATACAGCGTTTCGTTCGTTTTTGAATTCATCGCTTGATCGCCCGGATCGCTGCGGCGCGTTCTTCAAGAGCCTCGGCCTCTTGCGGCCGGTTTGTCTTTCTATATAGCGCCGCCATGTTCTCAAGGCTCGTGGCCACATCGGGATGATCCGGGCCCAAAGCCTTCTCGCTAATAGCCAGCGCTCGCTCGAAGGGCAGTTCCGCTTCGGCGTACCGACGCTGCGCCAGGTAAAGCCCCGCCAAGCCGTTGAGGCTGGTGGCTACCTCGGGGTGATCCCGCCCCAAGGTCTCCTCCCTGATAGTCAGCGCTCGCTTGAAGAGTGACTCGGCCTCAGAGTTCCTGCCCTGGCAACCATAGAGCCTGGCAAGCCCGTCGACTGGATAGGCCATAAACGGATGTGCCAAGAGATGCCCGGGTTTTTCTGTTCGTTCCCAGATCTGGAGAGCGCGCCGATACAATGGCTCGGCCTCTATATATTTCCCTTGCTCTCGATAGAGGTCCGCCAGCCCGTTTACAGCGCGCGCAACTTCGCAGTGTTCCGGCCCGAACGCTTTTTCCCAGATGCGCTGGGCGTCCTTAAATAATGACTCCGCCCGTTCATACTTCCCCTGTCGAGAGTAAAGCAGTGCCAGCCCATTGCGTGGATAGGCCACATCGGGATGCTCGGGTCCCAGTGCTTGTTCCCATATGAAGAGCGCAAGCCTATACGACGTTTCTGCCTGTTCGTATTTCCCCTGCAGATAGTAGAGCTTCGCTAATCCGTTGAGCGAACTTGCAACCAAGGGATTTTTGGCCTTAAAGGCGTGTTCCCTTATTCGCAGGGCGCGCTGATACAATGGCTCTGCCTGATCATACTTCCCCTGCTCTCTATAGAGGAGCGCGAGCCCGGTGAGTGGATAAGCGACATCGGGATGGTCCGTTCCCAACTTATCCCAGATGCCGAGAGCCTCTTTGAACCGCAGCTCCGCTTCCTCGTATCTCCACTCCTGATAGTAGAGATCCGCCAGCGCGTTTAGCGTACGTGCCATGTCGCGATGCTCGACCCCGACCGTCTGTTTCCGGATGTGCAAAGCGCGCTGATAAAACGACTCTGCTGCGTGCTTTCCTTGGCGATAATAGATATTCGCCAACCCATAAAGCGGGTCGGCATCCTCCGGGCATGCGTTAGATGCGCGCTGAAATAGTTCTTCGGCTTGGTCATAAGCCGCGCGCTCACTAAGGTAAGATCCGCATCGCGTGGCGAGCCGGACAGCAGGTACAAAACCGACGTCGTCGCCAAGAGCCTTCAGCGCCGCCAATGCATGCGGCAGAAATCGGGCGCAGTTTAACCATGTCGCGAACTCGACCTCCGGAAATGCGGCATTGGCGGCCGCTACGGCGCTTTGACGCCAAGCAAGGTCAGCACCGGCGAGCAATTCCCTCGCGGCAGCCTGGACCAATCGGTGGACGGTGAACGTCCGTGACTCGTTCGAGTAATCGATGAGCGAGAACTCATGGAGTGCTCCCAGCGCCTCCTCCATCTGCGTCCTTCGGCCGACGATGGAACGCAGGTCGAGCGCGCGCGTTGCGGTGTTCCGTAGTGCCGGTCGAAGTTCCTCGGCATATATGGAATTTTTTTGTTGGAAGAGCTCCTCGGGGATCGTTTCGGGGGCGAAGAAGCCGGCCAGGCAGAGGACCGCGGCTGCCCCCCGCGGTTCTTCATCGTCGACGGGGATTTCTACTCTTTCGATCGCCTCTTGAAATGTCGCAAAAACTGCGCCGGAATATTCGGCGCCCTTAGGCACCGTTGCGAGATGTTGCTTGATCCGCTCCAGATAGCTGCGGGCCGTAGCCGGCTGCGTACGCTTGAGATACGCCGCGGCGTGCGAGAGCGCTAAGGGGAGAAAACCAAGGGCCTTAGCGATCTCTTCCGTAGGTGCACCGGCAAGATCGGCGCGCCCGCTTTCGTGTTGGAGATAGTCGGTAGCCTCTTGCATCGGCCAGGTGGATAGCGGGATTCTTTTGACGTCATTGCCCCAAGTGGCCGTTCGTGACGTAACCAACACCTGCGTGTTCCCTCGATTCCACGCACGCAATAGAGCCTCATCTTCGAGATTGTCGAAGACTACCAGGACCGGTTTTGCGAAGCCGGTCAACAGAGTAGTCGTCACTCGCTGCGCGGCGGCACGGCGATCTCTTGCCGCATCGAGACCTGGCACAAGGACCGCGCCGAGCTGCACCAGATCTTCTATGATGCCGTTTTCGGACTGGGCTCGCAGCCACCAGACTATGGCATAGTGCTCCCGCTCACGCCAGGCGTACTCGCGAGCCAGGACTGACTTCCCCGCCCCCCCCAAGCCGTGCACCACAACGGCCGAATGTTTGGACAATTCCGTGGCAAGAACAGCAAGTTCAGTTTCGCGCCCTGTAAAGTTCGGGGTAGGGCGAATGTCGCCGGCGGTAATCGTTCGAGGGGCGCGCCAATACGGACCAGCAGGCACGCTTGTGGCGTGATGATCCTCAAGGACAGCCTCGACTACAACATCTTCGAGCACTTCGCGGTCGGTCAGGACGGGGACTAGATCCAAGTAAGCGAGCCCAGCCAAGAGTCCTTTGGGCTCGCACTCGCCCACGCGCAGCAGAATCAGGCGGCCTTTCTTATTAAGTGGGTCGTGCGCTTGTGCGAGTGCATTCTGCCACTCGGCTAAACAGAACTCACTGTCTAAATAATCTTGCGACAGCAACGCTACGACGCGCGCGCCGTTCGCAAGTGACTGATGCATCCCGTCGATGAAGTTACTATTGCAGAAGTCCCACTGCTGTAGAATGACTGCGTAGCCGTGGCCTTCGAGAATTCCACCGATTTCCGAAGCCAGGCGTGCATCCGCTCCGGCTCTGCTGATGAATAGCGTCTTTTCTGTGTTCGTCCGAACGGAAGAAGTATCCGAGATGCTCATCTACAGCAGTGTGGAGCAAATGCTCTAAGGTGCTGGCGTCCGGCGGTGGGGTGTCCTTCGCCCCTCTGAGCTTCACCGCCAACGGCGGCAGCGACGATTACATCTGGACGGCCACGGTGCCGCCCAACGACCTGAACATCACCACGGCCTCGTGGCCGCCCACGACTGTGGGTGTGTTCGACGACCCTGTGGCCTTCGATGAAACTTTCGTTTGACACAGAAGTTGACCATTATGCCAGAAGCACTGCAGAAATGGCAAAGGCAGTTGATCGGCCACGCCGGTTCCAGAACTTTCTTTTTGAACTTTCCTTTATAGAAGACTAGCCCGTGCCGCCTCCGCGGCCAATTCCGGCGCGGGTCGCGGTAGCGCACCCGCGGCGCCGCGATCGCTACAACCAGCGGGAGCGCGCTCGTGCGGCGCGCCGGGCCGCGGAGCGGCGACGAACGCGCCCCTCCAACTCCGACATCCGTCAGCGAGGCGCCGGCACTCCCGCCGCGTTGTACTGTTTCCTGTCACAAACCGCGGCGAGCGGGTTCAAAATGGACGAAGGGCTGGTCGCGGCGCCGATCTGCAGCGGCGGCGCGACGTAATGCTCATAAACGGTGAGGTGATGTTGCGTGAGCGGCAGCGCCGGCGCGAAGTGGAAGGCCGTCTGACCATCTCCACCGAGCGTGATGTGGTACATTCCCGCGGGCGAGCCCTGGGTCTCCATCACAAACGCAATCACTTCCTTGCCGTCCTGAAGGTGGCCCCATCGAATGACTTTGGACCGGTCCGCGACGCCGGTCTCATATGTCTGCTCCTGTCCGTTCGATCTCATGCCGACCTTCCATTGATTCAGTCCGGATGCTTTCACAGCGTCACTCAGCTCCACGGTATCCCCGGAATTCCGCAGAGCGCCGTAGGTCCAGTGGTCGGTGCCGAAATCCCATACCCAGGGCAGTGCTCCCAACGCCAGCGGCGTGTGGAACGAAATTTCCTGCAGCCGTTTCCCAGGATCGTCCACCGTAGCCGTCATCTTGACCCACGACTTGCTATTAGGCATTTCGGCTGTCATGGAGAACGACGCGCGGTAACTCCCGTCGACTACAATTGCCCCCGAGTAACGGATCATGACGTAGAGTGGCCCGCGCTTGACGACCTCGACCCTCATCCCCTCCGCATTGGTAAGATCGTGTTCCTTGCCCACCGTATCCGTAACCGTCAATCCGTTGGCGCCCCGGCCGATGTCCTCGCCGCGGTACTTAACAGAGGCCAGAAGAGGGACACCGCTCTTTTTGAACCGCACAGGCCCCACGTCGATGCCATCGGCGTTTTCCGTCACCGTAAGGCCTCGTGCATCCGCAGCGGCTTTTACGTCGCCGCCATATTCAAGTCGGTACGTCTGCGATTCCATTGGCCCGATACTGGCATTGAAATCCACTGCCAGCCATTGGATTGAACCATCCCGCCACTTGGTTTCGGCCGCGATCTGTGCCGGCGTCTCCATCTCACCGTTCATCAGCCGAGTGTTTGCGGGATCCGCCAGTGCGCCTTGGCGAAAAGGAACTCTTGCGTTCACCGGATATGCGGTGCGCCGGATTCCTGCGCTTTCCTTCACGTATACACTGATACTGCCGCGCGACTGGGCGTTGAGTCCGGCACTCGCCATCGCTGCCGCTACCACCGTGCTGCACCACCTACGCCTTTCCATAAACGCAGCCTACCATCTTTATCAGCCGATCCTCACCTCTTCTGATAATCAGTACGACCGCAAGCGAGGCGCCGCTCCTCGCTCTTTCCAACGCGCGCTCCAACCCAAGTCTGTAATGTAAAGGAACAGATCCGGACTTCTTGCCCGCGTTGGCCGACTGCGACTCCCACTTTCCGCTTAAGCCGTGGGGTCGCGCCCTGCGTCCCCGCCACACGGTTCGGTTGTTACTTTCACCTGGCGGCTGGTGCGCTGATAGTGCGGGCTGTATTCCGCTCCGTACGGCGTCTTGACTTTCGTCCTCGCCTTTTCGTCGTAGAACGCCTGACTGGATTGGTGTCGTGCCGCGATCTCCTCTTGCGTGCCGTCGCGAAAGGCGATCTCTTCTCGTGGTACGAAGATCACCTGCCCGATCGGCATGCTGTGTGACGCAGAAATCGTTTCGCCCGGCTGGAGAACATAGCGGAACTCGGAGTCGTGAACGTACCAATCGGTCTCGACGCGGATCACCAGCATCGGAGCGATGGGCCGCTCGATCAGGTTGAAGACCGGAGTGTAGACCGTGTCCCAGCCCTGAGGAGTCTGGAAGTTCC
>Ga0207090_1013_pt2 | contig 45740 bp, 40 predicted proteins | sample Alteio_BWMinHeat_50_FD_153565 | JGI IMG/M metagenome (GOLD analysis project Ga0207090, IMG submission 153565) | Enriched cells from forest soil in Barre Woods Harvard Forest LTER site, Petersham, Massachusetts, United States -... | ecosystem: Environmental > Terrestrial > Soil > Temperate forest >...
GTTCAGGTTGGCCCTGACGGAAAGAAACTCGCACATCCGGAATAGAGTGCGCTTCCGTTCGTACTAACGATGAAATTGTTGCTTTCTCTCATGACACTGTTGTCGGCTTCGGCCGTTCTGGTTGCACAGACGGTAACTTTACGCGGCACAGTCACCGACGAATCCGGCGCTATTGTTCAGGGCGCAACTATAATTCTCACGAACAGCGCCGGAGTCGCGCGTACCGCCGTCTCCGGGAATGATGGTTCATATTCCATGACAGGCATCGTTGCCGGTCAATACACCGCACAGGCTTCCGCGCCGGATTTGAAAACCGGGCCGATAAAAGTCACGGTCGGCACAGGCGGCCAGGCGCTGAACCTCAGTCTGAAAGTCGCTCTGCTGGCGCAGGAGGTTACCGTCGATGAACAGGTGTCCACGGTAAGTCTCGACCCTGCAAACAACGCGAACGCTACGATTTTGAAGGGTGAAGACCTGGAGGCGCTTTCCGATAACCCGGACGACCTCATCAATGACTTGATCGCTATCGCAGGTCCGGGCGCAGGGCCTGGTGGGGCTTCTATCTTCATCGACGGGTTTACCGGCGGCCAGGTGCCGTCGAAAGAGTCAATACGCTCGGTCGGAGATGGCCGGGGCCCTGGCACCGTTTCATTCAATTTGCGAGTCGGTAAAACTGTGAACTTCGGCCCCGCTCTCGAACAAGCCGCACAAGGTGCATCACTAGCATCGCCCGGCGCCGTTACAATATGATCTTCACGATGGAGATGGAGAACCCGCTCAACCATGACAACCCGGGCGCCATCGCGGGCAACATCACGTCGCCGATTTTCGGGCATGCGAATCAATCTGCAGGCGGCGGTGGAGGTTTCGGAGGGTTCTCGGAATCCGCCAACAACCGCCGGCTGGAGTTTCAAACAAGGTTTACGTTTTGATAACAGTGAGACCAGGAAGGAGCAAGGTATGCGATTTCGCGCGAGGTTAATTATTGGACTTTGCAGTTTCTGCATCGGTGCTTTTGTTCTCATCGCTGCACCAGGGGCCGGTTATCACTTGCTGAAGAAAGTCCCTCTTGGCGCCGCGCAAGGCGGTGGTGAGTACTTCGATTACATCACTGTGGATGCCGGTGCCCGGCGAGCATACCTGTCTCATGGGACGGAGGTCATCGTCTTGAATGTAGACACCGGGACCGCTGTTGGAAAGATTACCGGCATGAAGCGCAACCATGGCGTCGCTCTGGTTCCCGAACTGGACCGCGGATTCATCAGCGATGGCGATGCGGCCCAGGTGGTGATGTTCGACCTCAAAACACTTAAAACAATTGGAACAATCAAGGGTGAAATGGATGCGGACTCGATCCTTTACGAGCCCGTGTCGAAACACGTCTTTGTCTTCAATGGTGACCCTAAAAGTTCGACCGTCATCGATCCTGCAAAGGGGACTGTCATAGCCACCATTCCTCTCGGTGGCGCCCCCGAACAGGCAGTCGCCGATGGCAAGGGCATGATCTATGACAACCTCGAAGACACGAACGAAGTGATCGCCCTGGACGCGCGAACGCTCAAGATCCAATCCCGCTGGAAGGTTGCGCCCGCCGGAGCACCTGTATCTATGGCGATGGACCGGCAAAACCGCCGGCTGTTCATTGGCGGCCGGAATCCGAAATTACTGGTCGTGATGGACGCAGACAGCGGCAAAATCATTGGCGAGCCTTTCCCGATTGGCGATCGCGTCGATGCTAACGTTTTCGATCCCGAAACTCAGCTCTTGGCAAGTTCGACACGCGAGGGAACGATCCACATCTTCCATGAAGACTCTCCCAACAAGTTGAGCGTCGTCGAAATTGTGAAAACGGAATTCGGGGCCAAGACGATGGGACTCGATTCGAAAACTCACAATCTCCTGGTCGATACATCCGATTTCGAAATGCCGGCTGCTACTCCGCAACAACCCAATCCGCAGCCCAAGGCCAAACCGGGAACATTTCGCCTCCTGATTTACGGACGTTAACGACACATATAAGGCGTGAGCTTCCCCCGGGTTGGGGGCGTTATCGAGGTCGGAAAAGCGCCCGAAACGCTGTGGCAAGCTCCGCCCGATCTTCATCAAGTCACGGGTGAGGCTCGGCTCCGACCAGCCCCTATGCGGAGTTCGCGGCCGCGGTCGAGTTGACACTTTGGTACAATCCACGTCATTTCTCAAACTCTGTGGAGGTACTGACGTGATGCTTGCCAGAGGCCGAGGATTCCCGAGCGTTGGATTGTTTCTGTTTGTGCTCTCGACCGCGCCCTTGACCGGCCAAACGGTGCTTCAGGGTGTGAAAGACGTTCGTGGGCGTGTAGTGGTCGAGGGCGCGCCGGCGCCGCAGCCTGCGGCGCGGCCGCCTATTCCGCCTCGGCGCGCAGCCGACACACTTCCCGCTGCAATTCCCGACGCAGAGTTCTGGCGTTTGATTTCGGAGTTTTCGGAGCCTGGCGGCAGTTATCCCTACGAGAACTTCGTTTCCAACGAGTGGAATCAGCAGAAGATCGTGCCGGCATTGAAAAAGGCCACAAGGCCGGGCGAAGTCTATATCGGTGTGGGGCCGGAGCAGAACTTCACCTACGCGGCCGCATTGCAGTCGAAGATGGCGTTTGTGGTTGATATCCGGCGGCAAAACATGCTGGAGCACCTCCTCTACAAAGCGCTGTTTGAACTGGCCCCGAACCGCGCGGATTTCGTCTCACGGTTGTTTGCGAGGAAGCGGCCATCCGGGTTGGACGACAAGACCAGCCCCGGCGCATTGTTTGCGGCGTACGAAAAGGTGAAGGGCGACGCGGACGTCTTTAGGGAAAACCTGGAAGCCGTTAAAAGCACTTTCAAGCGCCACGGGTATCCGCTTTCCGGCGAGGACATCAGCCGCGTCGAATTCGTGTACCAGGTTTTCTTTCGCGGAGGACCGGCGATCAACTATTCATTCGCGAGCGCCTCGCCTGCGGTCTCCACACCCAGTTACACCCAGATCGCCACCATGTCCGATGGCGACGGACACAACTGGAGCTACCTGGCAACGGAAAAGAGCTTCCAGTACGTGCGCGAGATGCAGCGAAAGAATCTCTTTGTGCCTTTGGTCGGAGACTTCTCAGGTCCCAAGACCATTCGGAGCGTCGCGCGGTATCTGAAGGAGCATAACGCGAACGTCAGCGCGTTCTATGCGTCCAACGTGGAGACCTATCTTGACGAGAAACAAATCCGGAACTTCTACGCAAGTTTGCTTTCCTTGCCGACCGACTCGACGACAACAACCATCCGGTACGTGGATTTCATGCACAATACGGCGATCCCCTGGTGGAATCCCAGCCTCTCTTATCTCCAGGTAGTGTCGCCGATGAGCGCACTGGCCAATCTGGCCAGTGGAGGAAACCTGCCGGCCTATAATGACGTGTTACGCCTGATTCCGGATCCGTCGCCTGGAGGCACGATGCCTCGCTTGACTCTCCCGGCGACTCTGGGACCGGGGCGGCCGTCCCTGACAATTGCGATCAACCCACAGGCGGGTGGAGTCTTCCAAACGTCCATACCAATCGGTACGATTCAAGTCGGAGCTGCAGTCGGATTGCCTCCGGCCTTCACGCTCAAGTCCATCACTTATGGCCGCGTCAACCTGCTAAAGGAAGCGATGACTGTCACGCCATCGGAAACCGCGGAGCTTGTCATAACCTTGACCTCCGCCGGTGGAGCGCGCTGATCGATTGGAACGCGAGCCTGCCCACTATTGCGCGATGAATTGTAATCGGACATTCGTGATGTCTCTGTCAGCGACCACAACATTTACAGCTGTGGACGCAACTCTGGAGGCGCTGCAACTCCTGCAGGTTCTCAGTACAATCGCCTCATACGTCCGGGAGGAGACGTTTCGGACTTCGAACGAACCGTCGGTAGCAACGTCAGCGCTCAGGATCAATCCGGCGGGACGAAGGTTTTCGACTAGCGAGATACGAAGGAGTTCGGTTGGCTTGAGGCCGGCGATGCCCGTGACCCGGCCCGTCACCTTGCGTAGCGAAGGGTCCTGCCGGAAGTTGGCAAGTATGGCGGGGTCAACTGTTCCTCTCAGAACTTCCGAGAAGTTGGTTGGCGCTTTGCCGGCCTTATAAAGATCCACAAGTTCGGAAATCGGCGACAGCATGGAGACGACGGGACCCATATCGAGCGTATACCAGGGCACGGACGGTATCGTGGGCCGTGGGGACCAGCGGATCAGCATGCTGGTGGAATCGATGGGCAGAGTTGAAAGGTTGGACTGAAACGCCCTCATTGTCGGCCCATTCAAGTAATACTCCACGTTTGAAAGGTAGAACACGGTGACATTCGAATCGCGCTGCTTCAGGTATTCACCGACTCTGCGAATGGCAGTCGAACCCGCGAAATCTCCGACGACAGGAATGATGAGATTCTTGCGATGCAATTCCCGGATGTATCGATAGGCCGTTTCCGACGATAGAAAGCTCCACGGTTGTCCACTCTTGTCGGTGGCCGTCATCAGATCCGTGAACGTGACGGGAATACCTCCGGGCGAACCCGGACTATTGTATTCAGCCGTGATCGAAGGACCGCCGCGGTTGAAAGTTTCCTGAATGAGGGAAATGCGCGCCACATCTGCGCCGCTTAGTGTGTAGCCATGTTTCGCAAGCACGCCTTTGACGGCTTCGATATTCTTTCCCGGACTCTCGCTGGGAGCGGAGCTGAAGGCGGCCATCAGCGCCTTCGCGCTGGTATTGGTATCGAGGCCCGCAGGACGGCGCCTTGAAAAAAGATTGACGACGAAGTCGGCCCGATCCGGTGACATTTCGAAGAGCGCTTTATGCAAAAGAATGGCGAGCATGTTCTGCCGGCGGATATCGATGATGAACCCCATCTTCGATTGCAGCGCCCACATATACGTGAAGTTCTGCTCCGGTCCCACGCCAAGGTAAATACCGCCCGGTTTGGTGAGCTGCTTCAGCGGCGGAATGACATCCTGAATGCTCGCCTCATTGGAAATCCAGTTATCGCCCGTGTAAAGCCCCTGGGGCTCTGAGAAATCCGTGACGATGCGCCAGAATTCCTGATCGGTGATCTGATCGGGCAACCGGGTCGACTGTCCCAGCTGAAGGGACAAGCCGCCCCCAATCAGGACGCAAAGGACAAGTGCCACAACGGCGAGGATGAAGCGGACACGAGCATGGACGTTCAAGCTGGACCTCCGAAGTAACGTGGTAGATCGGTCTCTGCGACGCCCAGCGTACATTATCCGGGGCCGTTTTCAAACCGTAGCCCGCGTGCTTACTTGGCGCGTCGTCGCCATAGCGCACTTATGAAGTTTCGCAGCGGCAATAGTACGCGATGCCGTTACACGTCCACTTGTGTTCGCGTGTGGCTACCTGACGGCCTCCGGCCCCGTGGACTATTTCCAGCGATCGCCGCCCTGTTTGACGTAGCGCCGGTACACGTATCCCCACGGAATGACGATCGGCATCAGGATCACCCCGACCGCTATCGCCTGGAAGTCGTCCGTGAACGTCGGCGGGAGCTGGCCTGATGACCATTGCGGCAAGCCATAGTCGAGCAGCCAGATCGTCTTCCAGGCGAACTCGAACAGGAGCAGCGGAAGCATCTGCAGCGGATATCGCAGACCGGCGAAGGCGAGCAACCAAATGCCGCCGAGCAGGCTCGGAATGACGCCGCGCGCCGTCGGATTATGACGGACCAGTTCAGGCAGGTTCATGGCCCCGAGGCCGAAGACCAGCAGCAGGTAAGTCGTGCGCAACACGTACAGGCGGACGAGCGAGACCTCGCCGACTTCGGTGGTGCGTCCCACGTGTGCAACAGATGCGGTTGAAACCATTATAGGACCTCAAAAGCTTGCATTAGCCAATCCAAAGTCATCTAGGCATCGGAGAATTGGAGTCGACTCGCGTTTGCGGAGATACTTGTATAGCTTCGAGAGTGACGTCATTCAAGACGCCGGAAACCAGTTCCTTCGACCCAGCCACTATCGTGAACGTGAGGTCATAATCGCTACATACGCACCAACTGTGGTCGGCTGGCCACCAATACTCTGGTGTAGGGCGATATTTCCCGTCGCTGAGGAAAGTTGAAAGCTCGTCGAGAGCGCCGCAGAAGTGAATCGGTTTCTCCGTGGCAATGAAAGCAATCTGCGAGAAACGAAAAAAGGAATCCTGGTTCTTTGCGAACGGTCTCAAAACGGAAAGCACTGCCGATAACTCCTCCACGTCAAGGTTCCCATCCTCCGGCCCACTCAGAAACCGGGGCCAGCATCCGGGTTCGTCCATCCGTGCTCGGAACCATTCATGACAAATTTCTGCCTGAAACGGCACTCCATACAGGTGAGCCAGTTCTCTCCATCTAACTCTCGGCCCTCGGCCTTCTTTCCTCAGCCTTTCGACAAATGACCGCAGTTCAGTGCACGGCGGTATTTTTAGAATGGTTATCTCGGCTTCGGTTAGGGAATTATCGATATTCTCGTAGCGTGCATCTATTTGGTGCAGAACTTTTGCATACGCTTCGAATTGCTCCGGAATCAGATCGGAAACAAAACTCTTCCAATCTGACCGGTCACGGGACCGTGATTCCTCTCGTACAGAGCGAATCCACTCAAACGAATCGTCAGGGCAAGGGTACACAACGTTCATGATAATCGAACCGTGGCCAGAACTACCACTCCAGTGCCTCTTGTTGCTGAGTATATTTGTGAAGTTGAAGCCGTCCCATGAGGTCACGGGAGCGCCGTCTCGAACCGCCGCCGGGCTTCCGTTCCGAAAAGCGCGATGTTGGAACTAACGTTCCTGCTGGAACAGGCGTCACATAGCTGATGCGACGCATCGGGATCGTCCTGGCTGGGGTTCTTCTAATGATCGCGGCGTCCTGCGGACGGCGAACGAACGGGGCCGCGCCAACCGTTGCGCCTCCTGAAGATGAAGTCTTGTACCGGCAGGGACTCGAGGCGTTTCATCAGGGAATTCCTGAAGCATACGCGCGCGCGGCGGAAGCGTTTCAAAAGGCATCAGCGCTGAAGCCCGAGCGCTGCGATTATGCGTTGAATTTTGCGCAAGCGCTGTTGTTCCTCTCCGCCGAACAAGCCCAGAATCGAGAAGCGTTCCAGCCCCGGCAAAACGAAGCGGTGGCGATTACCGATCGCATGAGCACTCCGTGCATGGCTGCCTTCGAGCCATTCATCCTGCGATTGCGTGCGCTCGCCCGCGGCCAGGGCCCCTCCGCAGCAGAGTGGATGAACCGCGCGGTCGATCTGGATCCAAACGATCCAATGAACTGGCTCGTGTTGGGCTATGTCGATCCAGCCAACAGTCATCTCGTCACCCCTGCGGGGACCGGCAGATGGGTTGCGGCCTCTCATGCCCTGGCGCTCAAAGCGGATTCGGCCCTTTTCCAATACGAGTTCGCGCGGAACTATTACTATGTCCGCGGCAAGGAAGCGGAATCCAAACGGGCCTATGAACGGGCGATCGAATTGAACCCGAGACACTACCGAGCCTACCTTGGCCTGGCCAATCGCGTTGACGAAGACACCGATATCGAGCCGCTGCTGACCAAAGTCGTCGAGATCGCGCCGGATTTTCTCGATGGGCGCACCGCATTGGGCGGTTATTACGTCTCGATTGATGAGGTCGACAAAGCCATCGCTCAGTACAATGCGGTGATCGCCGCGAATCCGCGCTTCGACGTGGCGCATTTCAGCCTCGGAGTATTGCTGCTGGACGCCGGCCGCTCCGACGAAGCGGAAGTCCAATTCAAAGCGGTCGTCGATCTCGATCCCGGTAGTTACGAGGCGGCGTATTACCTGGGGAATATCGCTTACGGCCGAAAAGCATTCGATGAAGCCAGGACCCGCTACGAACAGGCCGTGAAGTTTCGTACGCGTTATCCTGAAGCCGAATATGGGATCGGTCATGTTTTCCGGCAGCAGGACCAAGACGATCTCGCGCTCGCGCAATTCGACAAAGCGATCGAAATGGCGCCGAAATATGGAGATGCGTACCTCTCCAGAGGAGATATCCATTCGGAACGGAAGGAACGGCGCGCGGCTCTATCCGATTACAAGAAGGCGATCGAATGCTACGAAGAACAGATCAAACAATATGACGCGGAGATCGCCTACGCGGCCGCTCATCCTCGATCCCGCGTGCTGCAATCGGAACGGAAACGCAAAGAACGTATCCGCACTCGTATCGAGGCCGTCGTGGCCCTGGCCCGCGCTGTTGCCGCAGACATTGAGAAAAGCCTGAACTAAAACGGTTCGTTTTGGGCCGGACGAATTCCATCGAGAACGTCCAAAGTGAGGCCGCAGACGGGATTCGCTATTCGTATCGAAGAGCTACAACCGGATCGACCTTGGATGCGCGCCACGCGGGGAGGCAGCAGGCCAGGAATGCCGCGGCGGCCAGAACACTGCAGACGACGGCGAAAGTGGGGCCATCGGTCGGAGCGATTTCGTAGAGGAGAGACCCCATGATGCGCGTCAGGCCTAGCGCGGCGACGGCGCCAACGGCAATTCCAGCCGCCGCAATCGTCATTCCCTGCTGCACTACCATACGTACCACTTCGCCCCGGCGCGCGCCGAGCGCCGATCTCGTGTGTGCGCTGGGTCACGGCGCATCCCATTACTCCGTAGATTCCGACTACGGCCAGCACGAGCGCCGCGGCAGCGAAGATGCCGAGCAGCAGCAGATTGAAGCGTCGCGGGGCGATGGAGCCGGCGAGTGCCTGTTCGACCGTCTGCACATCGAGTTTCAAAGCTCGCTGCGCAGAAGGCGGGGTCGGCCCTGGAATTTGAATCGACAGAAAGCCATGGCCCAGGCAGTCAGCGGAGTCATGAATCGCGTTCGGCAGCTACCGTTCCACCACCAGGTGCATCGCCGCGTCTGTGGGGAGGTGCTCCTTCACGCTGTAGCCAAGCGCTCTGAGGTCGATGCCCTCGAACAGGGGCTCGCCTTGGCCGAGCAGGATCGGCGAGATTGCAAGGTGGATCTCGTCAATCAGCCCGGCCTTCAGATACTGGCGGATGGTGGCGGCCCCTCCGCCGATCCGCACATCCTTGCCCCGGGCGGCCGTCCGCGCCTGGTCCAGCGCCGACTCGATCCCCTCGGTGACGAAATGGAAGACGGTGCCGCCCTCCATCTCCAGTGGCGGGCGCTGATGGTGCGTCAAAACGAAGACCGGCACATGGTACGGCGGATTGGCACCCCACCAGCCCTTCCATTCATAGTCCGGCCAAGGCCCGCGCACCGGACCGAACATGTTGCGGCCCATGATCCAGGCGCCGAGGTTTTCGAACGAGCGTTCCGCGAAGTCGTTGTCGGCGCCGGTCGTCCCCCCGTCCCGCTTCTGCACCTCCCGTTGGAAGGTGCGGGTCGGAATGAACCATTGGTGCAACTGTTCGCCGCCGCGGCCCAGCGGGTGGTCGAGGCCCTGGTCGGGTCCGGCGCCGAAGCCGTCCGCCGACACGCTGAAAGCGTTCACGCGAAGCTTGGACATGGTCATCTCCTTATTATACGAGCGGTTTTTTTGGAATCGAGGATAGGAAGCATCAGCAACATAAGTGCCGCTCTCCGATGTCGCCTCCGGGGTCGCCACCCTCCTCGTTGCCAATACTAAGTCGTGCGCGTTTGGGAACAGGCGAACCTGATGCCCGTGCGAATCTACTTGACATCACCTACAGAGATATTAGATATAAGACACATATAGGAGATCTCATGCGCATCCCGAAACTATCCAGGCTCGAACTGCAGATCATGGAGGTCTTGTGGACTCAGGGACCGTGCTGCGTTCGCGACGTTCTCGAAACATTTCCAGCCAGGAAGCGGCCTGCATACACGACCATCCAAACGACGATCTATCGGCTCGAGGCGAAGAAAGCGCTGCGCTGCGCGCGAAAGGTCGGGAATGTGCACGTCTTCGAAGCCACGATCGCACGAAGCGCCGCACAGCGCCGGCTGGTCGATGAATTCCTGAGTCTGTTTGGCGGCCGGACTCAACCGGTGATGACGCACCTGATCGAATCCGGCAGGCTCACTCTCGAAGACTTCAAAGAAGCTCAAAAGACTTTTCAAAAGCTCGGCAGGAAGGAGAAGATTCCGTGATTCCGGCCACCGGAACCCTCGACGGAGCATCGATCGCCGTGGGAAACCACCTGTGGCAATCGACATTGTTTATAGGCGCGGCATGGCTGCTGACACTGGCACTGAAGAAAAACCATTCCAGCATCCGCCATTCCATATGGTTTGCAGCGTCTTTGAAGTTCCTCCTGCCATTTTCATTATTGGTTGCTCTCGGGCGCCATCTCGAATGGTCGGGAGGATCCGGGATCGCGCAGCCGAGGCTATCCGCGCTTGAAAACTTCAGCCTGCCTTTCGCCAGATTCGACACGTCCGTGCTCGCACCAACCACACCTTCGACGTCTGCTGCAAGCGCCACAACGGCAATCTATTCGGTTGTTTCAGGCGGTTGGCTTGTGGGCTTTGCCGCGGTCGTTCTCTATAGGTTCGTCCGCTCACGCCGCGTTCGAGCGCTCGCTGCTCAAGCAAAGCCTCTCACTGAAGGACGGGAAATCGAGGCAATGCGCAGAGTGCAGTCACAACGATGTTCGCATGTACGCGTCGGCCTTGCATCCTCGCCCTCCGCCATCGAACCCGGAGTGCGTGGGATCGTTCATCCCGTTTTGTTGTTGCCGTCAGGAATCGCGGACCGGCTGAGCGATCAGCAATTGGCCGCGGTTCTGGCGCACGAGCTGTCCCACGTTCAACGCCGCGATAATATGACTGCCGCCCTCCACATGATGGTGGAAACGGTCTTCTGGTTTCATCCGTTGGTCTGGTGGATAGGATCGCGGCTGGTTGATGAACGTGAACGAGCCTGTGACGAGGATGTGCTGCAGTTCGATCACGAGCCACAGGTCTATGCCGGAGCCATTCTGAAGGTTTGTGAGTTTTATCTGGCGTCGCCCATGACGTATGTGTCTGGAGTAACGGGTTCGAATCTGAAGAAAAGAATCGAGGCGATCATGATCAACAATGGAACGATCAAACTGAACTTTGCAAGGAAAACCCTGATAGCAGTGGCTGCACTGGCTAGCATCTCTCTACCGATTCTGCTCGGTTCAATCGAAGCGGGAACCGTCGCGCCAATGCCTCCCAGTTTGATGCCGATAAAAGGGCCGTCAGCGATGACGTCAACGGCCCCGCTAAGGCAGCCGCCGGCTGAAATTCCGCCACAGCCTCCCGTTAGATCGCAGGCTTCGGCCTCGCTAAAGACGCAGGCACGGGACAGCCTGAATAAGGGTGTCAGCGCTTTCAGAGCTGCGAACTATCAGTCGGCAATCGAGTATTTCAAACAGGCGGTGAGTCTTGATCCGGATTTTACCACTGCCGACATCTATCTGGGTACCGCCTACGCTCAGCAATTCGTCCCGGGTGATCGATCGCGTGAAAACCTGGAAGCCGCCGACCACGCGATCGAGTCTTTCAAGCGCGCCCTCATAAAGGAACCCGATAACGTCAATGCGGTTTTGGGTGTCGCTGCCATATATCAAAACACGAATGATTTCCAGAATTCGCGGGAAGCCTATCTTAGAGCAACCCGGTTGGTTCCCCGAAACCCTGTCCCGTTTTACTCGATCGGCGCGTTGGACTGGATCATTGTTTATGACAAGCAACACCCACAATCAGCTCCCGAGCAGGAACGTTTTATCGTGGAAGGACTGGAGAACTTGAACAACGCGCTGGCGCTCGATCCTCAATACGATGACGCCATGACCTACATGAACCTTCTACTCCGTGAGAAGGCCCGCCTGGCCATCGATCCCGCGGAAAAGACCAGTCTGACGGCCATGGCCGATGGCTGGTTCAACCGGGCTCTCGAGACCCGAAAGCAAAACCGGTCGACAGGCCGCGTCCCCGCGCAGGATAGTCGAGCGCTCGCTGGGCCGCCCCCGCCGCCTCCTCCACCGGCCGCGGACGCCGGGCCGCCGTAACAACGACGTTTAGAACGGGAATCTTGAAATTGGATCCTGCATCTCAAATCTGAGCATCCAAAAGAAACCAACGGACAACTAATCTCCTCAGGTCGGAGCCGTGTAAGCGATCCCTTCGTGCCGAATCAAACTCCAGTGAACTACTGGCGCCGCCAAACTTTTCTCTTGCATCGTATTGCATATTGCAATATAACTATTGCTGGCAGCCATATGACACTCGGCGAAAAACTTCGCTACCTCCGGCAGATGGAAGGCACGCTGCGCGGCCTCGGACGCGAGATGACGCAACAGGAAGTCGTCCGCGCAATCAAAAAGGAAGCGCACGACTCTATCAGCCAGTCGTATCTCTCGCAGATCGAGAGCGGGAGCCGCCGGCATTTGACGAATGACACAAGGCTGCTTCTATCGAAATTCTTCAAGGTCCATCCCGGATACCTGGTGGATGACCCGGAGGGGTACCACACCGAACTGATGTCGGAAGTACGGACCGAAGAACAGAGCCTGGACCTTTGGCTGATCAACGGGGCGGAGACGTTCCGCACCGATCCGGAGTTGTGTGACGCGTTGCTGAAAGTCGCGCGCCACGACGACTCGCGACAGTGCTTCATCCTGCTTGCGGAGATTCTGGACACGCCCGGACTCGGGGAGCGTCTCCTGCAGGTCTTGAAGGGGCAAACCATATGACTTGGGCGGATCTGTATCTCATCTGTTTCATTGTCGGTTTTGCGCTCAGCGTGATCTCGGCTTTGGGCGGTTTCGTTCACATACCGGGACTGCATCACGGGCACTTGCACGTTGGCCATGGCCATGGGCATATCCGCGCGGGAGGAGGCCAGGCATCTCCTTTCAACTTTTCGACGATCACGGCATTTCTCGCGTGGTTTGGCGGTGTCGGATATCTGCTCACCCGGTTTTCGGGCCTGTGGTTCTGGCTGGCCTTCCTTATCGCCGCGGCAGCCGGCGTGCTGGGTGGCTCCATCGTGTTTTTCTTTCTGGTGAAAGTTCTTCTCGCCGACGACACACCGCTGAACCCCGCCGATTACGACATGATCGGCGTGCTCGGCCGGCTGACTTCGGCAATACGCGAAAGTGGAATGGGCGAAATCTCGTTTTCCCAGGCAGGGGTTCGGCGCAGTGCGCCCGCACGAAGCGACGACGGGGGCGCAATCGCTAGGGACGCGGACGTCGTGGTCACGCGATATGACAAGGGGATCGCGTATGTGCGGCGCTGGGAAGACTTAAACGATTCTTCTAAGGAGACGTTATGAACGAAAGTGTGTGGATCGTTGCGGGCCTGATGGTCCTGGCCATCCTTCTTCTGATGTCGATGCTTGCCAAGTTGTACCGGAAAGCCGGGCCGCACGAAGCTCTCATTGTCTACGGCTTTGGCGGCACTCGCATCATCAAAGGACACGGCACGGTAGTTCTGCCAATGCTTCAGACCTGCCGCGGTCTGTCGCTCGAGTTGATGTCCTTCGATGTGGCGCCGCAACAGGATCTCTACACCAGGCAGGGTGTAGCTGTGACGGTCGAGGCCGTAGCCCAGATCAAAGTCAAGTCCGATCCGGAATCGATTCAAACCGCGGCCGAACAGTTCCTCACCAAGGGTCCCGCTGAACGTGAAGGCCTGATCCGTCTTGTTATGGAAGGCCACCTCCGCGGCATCATCGGCCAGCTCACGGTGGAAGAGATCGTCAAGCAGCCTGAGATGGTTGGCGAACGCATGCGATCGACCTGTGCCGAAGACATGAACAAGATGGGCCTCGAAGTGATTTCGTTCACCATCAAGGAAGTCCGCGACAAGAACGACTACATCACCAACATGGGCCGGCCGGACGTTGCCCGCATCAAAAGAGACGCCGATGTCGCCACGGCCGAAGCGGAACGGGACACCGCCATCAAACGCGCCGAAGCGCAGCGCGCAGCGGCTGTCGCCAAGGCGCAGGCCGACCAGGAACGGGTGTTGGCGGAGACGCTTTCCGCGGCGAAACAGGCTGAATCGCAGCGCGATCTGGAAGTCAAGAAGGCGAACTACAAAGAGATGACGACCAAACAGCAAGCCACCGCCGACAAGGCGTACGAACTCCAGACCAACGTCATGCAGCAGCAGATCATGGCCGAGTCGGTGAAGATCCGGCAAATCGAGAAGGAGCAGGAAATCAAAGTTCAGGAAGCCGAAATCCTGCGTCATGAGCGTGAGTTGATTGCCCAGGTATTGAAGGGCGCCGAAATCGAAAAGCGCCGCATCGAGACGTTGGCAGAGGCGGAGAAGTCGCGGCTGGTGATGGAAGCCGACGGCCATGCCTCGGCGATACGAGCTCAAGGCGAAGCCGAAGCGGAGATCATCTTCAAGAAGGGTGAAGCCGAGGCCAAGGCGATGAACGTGAAGGCCGAAGCCTATCAGGAATACAACCAGGCCGCGGTTGTGGACAAACTGATCACCAGTCTGCCGGAGATCGTACGCGCACTCGCTGCCCCGCTCGCCAATGTGGACAAGATCACGGTCGTCTCGACAGGCAACGGAACCTCTGCGGGCATGAACAAGATCACCGGAGACATGGTCAGCATGGCCGCTCAGATCCCTGCCCTGTTTGAAACTTTGTCCGGAATGCAAATGTCCGAATTGTTCTCGAAGATCCGCGGCATCGGCGAAAGTGCGCCGAAGCCCGGAGACGGCGGCAACAGCAACGCTGGCGCGCCTGGCGCGGCTCAAAAGTAGCACTTCACGAAAGTAAAACTAAAAGGAGGCCTTATGGCATTACTAGAACGCGTTTCCGCATTGATTCGCGCGAACCTGAACGACCTGATCGATCGCGCGGAAGATCCTCAGAAAATGCTGAAGCAGGTAATTCTCGACATGCAGAACCAGATGCTCCAGGTGAAGACCCAGGTCGCGATCGCAATCGCCGACGAACACCTGCTTGGCAAAAAGCTCATTGAGAACGAACAAAAACACGCTGAATGGATGCGCAAGGCCGAGCTCGCCGTCGACAAGAAACAGGAAGAGCTCGCCCGTGCGGCGCTCGAGCGTGCCGTCGGATACCGCAACTTCAAGGCAGAAGTCGCGGAAGAAATCGAACACCAGAAGCATCAGGTGGAACAGCTGCGGTCCGCGATGCGCAAACTCGAACAAAAGCTGCACGAGGCCCAGTCCAAGAGCGAGCTGCTCATTGCCAAGCATCGGCGGGGCCGCGCGCTGACGAAAGCGAGTCAGGCTCGCATTGCGGTTCAGGATGGATCGAAGATGGGCACGTTCGACCGGATGAAGAACAAGGTCCACAGCCAGGAAGCGATGGGCCAGGCGATGGCGGATATGGCGAACGACAACGTCGAGGAGAAACTGGATTCACTCGGCAAGGACGACGAGATCGAACAGCTGCTCGCCGATATCAAAAACCGGCACGGCGTTGCGTAACTGGACTGAGCAGGCATGTCGTTTGAGGCGTCTTACTCCCCGCCTTTCAAAGGCGGGGTGGCTGCGCCATCAATGAAGATGTTGCGAAGCCACCAAAACCGGCGCAGACGGGGCGGTTGGTAAGTTCGAATAATCGGAGCGCTGCGCGAACGTTTCTTAATGCTCGCGCTGTCGCGCTTGCGCTTCGCGGCCAACCGCCTTCTTAAGGAACTTAAAATTCGGCTCAATGGAATCAATGACTTCCATGAGCCACAATTTTTCGGGTAGTTCCTTCCATGAGACCAGGCCTACCGGGCCTGACACGTTATAAAGGCGGGGAGTTGAGGCGCCCGGGTCCGCTCAGTTCACGCTCTTCGGACTCTTGAGCGTGCTCCCCGAACAAGGTGTAAAGATTCACATTGCCCAGGGCGGCAGTGATCGAATCGGAAATTCCGATATGACGGGACTTCATCGAGTCGAGAAATTCCCGGATCTCGCGGCGCACGCTTTCCTTTTCGCTGCACACACAGGCGATCGGGAGGAAACCCTGGGCGCGGGCGTACTCGGTGGAAAGGTCTTCCGTGACGTAAACCATGGGCCGGATGAGCCGCACAGTTCCCTTCTGCGATTGAGACACCGGTGGCAGCGATGCGATCCTTCCGTTGAAGAGAACATTTCGCATGAGCGATTCGGCACAATCATCCGCGGTATGGCCAAGCGCAAGAACCGGACAACCGAGTTCCGAGGCAATCTGATAGAGGTGGTACCGCCGATGCCGGCTGCAGACATCGCAGCCGTGGGGCACGTTGTCCTCGATCAGCTTTAACGTGGCGGCATCTTCCCGGAGGACCCACTCGATCCCCAGCTCGCGAATCTTTTCTTCAAGAAGGTGAATGGACAGTTTGAACTTCCCCTGCTCGACCGTGATCGCGATCAATTCGTAGGGGAATGGCGCCCGCTTCCGGTAAGCAGCAAGCGCATGCAACAGCGTAAGGCTGTCCTTCCCTCCGGAGACGCCGACCGCCACGCGATCGCCGGGACGAAGCATGGAAAATCGCCCCATTGCGCGCCCAATCGCATCGAGAACCTTCTGTTCAACGTCAGCCATTACGCTTGATCATACCTGAAACGGGCAGCGGCAATAGCCGGCTGACCCAATTCCTCACCTTACAGGAGCAGCATGCGGTATGATCTCCCGCGATGAATCGATGGGTCCGGTTATGGTCGGCCTTCGTCGGAATGGTGATGATCGGCAACCTTCAGTACGCCTGGACGCTGTTTGCGCAGCCAATGGTGAAGGCTCATGCGCAACAGCACTGGCAGCTTTCCGACGTGCAGTGGGGCTTTGGCCTGTTCATCGCGGCAGGCACCTGGAGCATGCCGTTCGTGGCCTCGTACATCGATAAGTCTGGCCCCCGAATTTTCATGGCCGTCTCGGGTGTGCTTTGCGCCGCCGGTTGGGGTTCGTTGGGACACGTGAACAGCCTGACCTCGTTCTACGCTCTCTACGCGATAGCGGGCATTGGAGTCGCGTGTGTTTACGCATGCGGAGTCGCGACCGCGGTGAAGTGGTTCCCGGACCGGCGGGGGATGGCGTCGGGTATCATTACCGCGGGTTATGGGATGGGAGCGGCGCTCTTCAATCCGTTCTTCGATCACCTCATCCGGAGTATCGGCTATTCAAGCACGTTCTTATGGACCGGCATCTCGCACGGTGCGCTGATCTTGCTCTCCGGCCTGGTGTTGGCAAATCCGCCCGCCGATTACAAATTTACAGCGGCGAAGGTGAAACCGAACGTCCGCCGTCATGATCTCGAATTCAATTGCTGGGAAATGCTGCGCACGCCACAGTTCTATTTCCTGTTTATCGCAATGTTGTCGATCGGGATCGGAGGGTTGATGGTCACCGCGCAACTCAAACCTGTGGCAACCGATTTCAAGGTCGCGCAGGCCGCGTTCACCGTTGCACTTGTCCTGACGCCACTCGCCAACGGCCTCAGCCGGCTCTTGTGGGGCTGGATCTCCGATTATCTCGGCCGCGAACTGACGATGTTCACGGCGTTCTTCCTCCAGGCAATCTTCCTGGTTGCCGCGACGACCCTGGGGCGCAGGAGCGACGTGATGTTCGTGACGTTGATGGTGCTCGTGTTTCTGACATGGGGCGAGTTGTATGTGCTGTTCCCCGCGGTACTTGCCGATTTCTACGGCAGTAAGAACTCCGCGCAGAATTACAGCTTTCTGTACAGCGCCAAAGGCTTCGCCTCGCTTCTGGGCAGCGGCATCGCGGCCACCTTGTTCGAGAAGACAGGCACATGGAACTATGCGTTCTACGGAAGCGCCGTGCTCGCCATGCTCGCAGCCATGATGGCGCTGTTTGTCCGCAGAATACCGCTGCCGCAAAAGAGCGTCGAGCCGGTGTTGAGCGTTCAGCCGTCCCGGGGTTGAACCACGCGTCAAATCAAGGGATTCTCAAAAACATCCTGCAGAGGGTAGAATTGTCAATTCGCCCGCGCCCCGCGGCCGGCGCGAGTAATCTGCAACATCATTCGAGGAAAGGTCATCATGGGAAAAGCTTTGGAGGGTGTTCGCGTCCTGGATATGACCCACGTCCAGTCGGGACCGACCTGCACCCAGATTCTGGCGTGGTTCGGCGCCGACGTCATCAAGATCGAGAAGCCGGGCGAAGGCGATCCCACTCGCGGGCAATTGCGCGACAAACCGGGCGTCGACAGCCTCTATTTCACGATGCTGAACAGCAACAAACGCGGAGTGACCTTAAATCCGAAGACCGAAGCGGGCAAAAAGATCTTCACCAGGCTGATTGAGAAATGCGACGTGATGGTCGAGAACTACGCCCCCGGCGCCATCGATCGCATGGGCTTTCCCTGGGAGAAAATACAGCAGATCAATCCGCGGATGGTTTATGCCTCGGTCAAGGGCTTCGGCCCGGGTCCTTTCGAAGACTGCAAAGTCTATGAGAACGTCGCTCAGTGCACAGGAGGATCAGCCTCGACCACTGGTGAGATCGACGGTTTTCCAATGGTGACTGGATCCCAGATCGGGGATTCCGGCACCGGCATCCACCTGGTAGCGGGCATTCTCGCCGCTCTGATTCATCGGGAGAAGAGCGGCCGCGGCCAGCGGGTAACCGTCGCGATGCAGGATGCCGTGTTGAACCTCTGCCGCGTGAAGTTACGGGACCAGCAGCGGCTCGCCCACGGCCCGCTCAAGGAGTATCCGCAATATCCCAACGGCAAATTCGGCGCCGCCGTGCCGCGCGCCGGCAATGCTTCCGGGGGCGGACACCCCGGCTGGATCGTCCGCTGCAAGGGCTGGGAGACCGATCCGGATGCGTATCAATACGTGATCACGCAGGCCCAGGCCTTTGCCGCATTGGCTAAGGTGATTGGTCATGCGGACTGGCTCGAAGATCCGGAATTCAACACGCCTGAGGCGCGTCTGCCGAAGCTGGACTTCGTGTTTGCGGAAATCGAGAAGTGGACGATGACCATGAACAAGATGGAGGTGATGGCCACGCTTAATTCCGTGAACGTGCCCTGCGGCCCGATCCTCTCGATGAAAGAGATCGCCGAGGAACCCGCCCTCCGGAAAACCGGTACGGTGGTCGAGGTCGATCACCCTACGCGCGGCAAGTATCTAACCGTAGGCAATCCGATCAAGCTGTCGGATTCGCCTTCGGATGTCCGGCGTTCGCCGCTGCTGGGCGAGCACACCGAGGAGGTTCTGCGCAGCGTCCTTGGCTTGAACGACGAAGAAATCCAGGCGGCCCGCCAGCAAGGTGCGATCTAAGTGAAATACAAAATACTGATTCTAGGGGCCTCGTACGGCTCGTTGTTCGCAACCAAGTTGTTGATGGCCGGCCACCGCGTCTCCCTGGTCTGCACTAAGCCGACCGCCGAGTTGATCAATCGCGAAGGCACCATTGTGCGATTCCCGATTAAAGGCAGGCCGGAGTTGCTTGATATCGCATCGAAGGAACTAGCCGGGGCCCTGTCCGCGGGTGCGCCCGACGAGCTTAACCCGGACGAATTCGACCTCGTCGTCCTCGGCATGCAGGAAGCCCAGTATGGGGCGCCGGGGGTTCGCGAGTTGATGGGCCGCATTGCCCGATCGCGCAAGCCCTGCCTGGCGATTATGAATATGCCGCCGTTACCCTACCTCAAACGCATTCCCGGGCTTTCGACGGAAACGCTCGAGGCCTGCTATGCGGATCCCGGCGTGTGGGAAGGCTTCGATCCCGCGCTGACCACGCTGGCGAGTCCCGATCCTCAGGCGTTTCGCCCGCCGGACCAGGCGAAGAACGTTCTACAGGTGGGATTACCAACCAATTTCAAGGCGGCCCGCTTCGACGCCGGGGAGCCTACAGCGCTGCTTCGCAATCTCGAAGCGGACATCGAAGCCTCCCGGTTTGACTCCGGCGCCGCCGCCATCGAGATCCCGGTGAAGCTCAAGGTGCACGATTCCATTTTCGTCCCACTGGCGAAATGGCCGATGTTGATGGCCGGCAACTATCGCTGCATCCGCAGGGACGACATGATCCCTATCAAAGACGCGGTGCACACCAGCGTCGATAAGTCGCGCGAGATCTACAACTGGGTTTGGAAACTCTGTACCGGATTGGGCGCCGACGATGCGGACATGGTTCCTTTCGAGAAGTACGCCAAGGCCGCCGAGGGTCTCGGCAAACCCTCTTCGGCTGCGCGCGCGCTTTTTGGCGGCGCCGCGCACATCGAGCGCGTCGATTGCCTGGTCCGGCGAATCGCCAGGCAACAAGGACTCCAGTCCGACACGCTGGATGACATCGTCACTCTTGTGGACGATCGTTTGCAAAAGAACCGTATCGCCCGCTAGTGTCCGGAGTCTCTCAATTGCCTGGACGTTTGAAACTTGCATGAGACGCCCGCTGTAGCGGCGGTCTATGACCGCCGGTTTTATGGTAACTCGCAACAAACATGTAGATTACGAGACACTTTAAAACCGGCGGTCATAGACCGCCGCTACAGTGATGGCTTGCATAGTTATGTGCGGATAATTGAGAGGCACTACGCTAGCCGTTCACAACAGCCACTGCGGCCATGGCGACCTGTTCGTCCTGAGCGGAGGTCACTCCACTGACGCCGACTGCTCCGATAACCTTGCCATCGGCGACCACAGGAACCCCTCCCTGTAAGGGCACCACTCCCTCTACGGCAAGGAAGGCGGTTTTGCCGCCGGCAATCAGATCTTCCAACGCTTTTGAGGGCCGTTTGAAAAGGGCGGCGGTTCGCGCCTTCCCCTGCGAAACATCGATGCTTCCGGGCTGCGTTTCATCGAGCTTTTCAAACATGATGAGACCGCCACTCGCATCGACGATCGTAATGGCGACGTTCCAGCCATTCTTCCGCGCTTCTGTCTCTCCTGCGGCCATCATCTTTTTCGCAGCTTCCAACGTGATGAATTTAGCTGTTCCGAGCATGAATTCCCTCCATCAATCGAATCCTCATGCCCGCGTATTCTAAGGGTTTTTCCCGGCGGATTGAATGTATTAGTCGAGAACTTTGTACGAATAGGAACTCGATTCTTAAGGCGGCGATATACCCCGCGTTTCCAACGCAGGGTATATCCGCCGCGTTATGATTTTCGAGCCAGGCCGATCATCGTCCTCTCCCATTGCCATTGTGCTGGCCTCCTCTGGATGAGGACTCACTGCGCCGCGATGACGGCGCTGCCGACCGGGCCATGGGTGCGGCGGATCCGGCCCGTCCCTGGCCGGAATACCCGCGATCGGCGTAGGGTCTTGCGGAGTTGCCGTTCTGGGCTCCGGTGAACGCGCTCCGATTCCGGCTCGAAAGGTTCGGCGCAACCTGCGATCTGCCCGTTCTTTCACTCGGCATTGCTCTGAACGTCTGGCTTGGCACGGTTCGCGACGGAGCAAAGGAGCGTGCCTGCGGCGCAGACTGTCTTGACGGAGCAAACGAGCGTGCGAACGGCGCAGACTGCCTCGACGGAGCAAACGAGCGTGCGAACGGCGCAGACTGCCTCGACGGAGCAAACGAGCGTGCGAACGGCGCCGCATTGGCGACTCCCTGCCGGCGGAATCCGCTGCCGTTCCAACCGGATCTTCCACTCCCATTGGCAATGTGAACCGAGTTGAAGTTATTACGGTGAAAGAACGTGTTATTCACGATCACCGTGCGGTTGCCCCAGCCGGGATGCCAGCCCCATCCGCCCCAGCCTCCCCAGCCACCGCCAAGAAAACCTCCAATCGAAATGCCGACGCCAAAGAAGAATCCGGAACGCCGCGGGTAATACCATCGCGGGTACGGATAGTAAATGGACGGTCCCCACACCCATGCCGGATCGTAGTCCGGCACGTAAATCACTTCCGGATTCGCGGGCGTAATGACAACCGTGGGTTGACCGCCTTCCGTTGAGGTTGCGACCTGCTGCTGCGGCGTTGAGACCAGCTTTCCGTCTTGTTGTGCCGAAAAGCGCATTCGCTGAACCGCACTCATCACATCCGCTTGTTGCGTGAGGAAGGCGTTTCCGAGATTCGTCGTCCAGTTGATGTCGTCGGTCAGCCGCTTCACCATATCCGGAAACATCACCAATGCCTGCACGCTTGCATCCCAGTTCTGCGCCTGCGCAGCCTGAGTCAGCGCTGGTCCGTTGAGGCCGGGATTTCGCTGGAGCCACTGATTGGCTTCCACCAGTTCGAGTGGAAATGTCGCGGCCACTAATAGCTGGCTCAGTAACGGATCCGGATACAGGGCAATCGGAGCGACGAGCCCGTCGAGTTGATCTGCGGACATCCCTGGAACCGGCACTGGCGCCTGCGCAAACAGTGTCGACGAAGTAATCGTCAGCAGCAGCACGCAGATTCCCCCAACACCTTTCAAAAAACGTGATCTTGATTCCCTTCGCATATAGGTTCCTCCGATTGTGTCAACGCTTGAGAATGAACAGTGCACGAATTGAGTCTTCTACAATTTGATCTCCAGGGTTCTTCCGGCAAGGACCTGCACCTTGTTTTGAAACAACGTGTTCCCGGCAGAATCCCGCACCTGAATATCATGATTGCCGGGCTGAAGGGGGAATTCCTTGAGTTTCCCGGTCATCCCCGCATAGCCGCCATCGACGTATATCGAGGCGCCTTTCAGATGCGTGTCGATCTTCACGTCACCCACCCTGGGGGCAGCGGCATAGTAGGGCTGCGGCCAGTATGAGTAATAGAACGGGGAAAAGGCGGCCCCGCCATAAAAGCGGTAGTACGGCCGAGCCACGAACACTCGATTTGCCGCCTGAACCTGTGACACCTGAAGCAGTGTCATCACCGTGAGAGCCGCTCCGATTGCGAAAAGGCTTTTCTTGAACTTCATAAACTGCTCCTTTTATTTCTTTCGCTACACCATCAGACTGCCGGAAGATTAAATCTGGATTAAGTGGACCTTATTTATTGTTCAGAATAGGCGGGGAGATCGCTGTTAATGGAACGTAAACCAAAGGCGTTTAAGGAGTTATGACGTGGCTGCCGGCGTCCGGCATGGCCTCAAGAATCCATAATGGTGGCTTAAGCGGAAACTGTAGCGGCGGTCTATGACCGCCGACTATCTCGAATCAACGATATCCGGCGGTCATAGACCGCCGCTACAGTGAGGCTGTAGTATTTTTACACTCGAGGCTTATAAACCTTGCTGAAACCGTTCCGCATATTGGTGACTGTGAATGCACCGTCCGGCTGCGCAGACAATTTGATCCAGTAGGCGGTTCCATTGTGGACGGGAGCGGGCGCCACGCCGGCTCCGGCCTGGGGCGCAGGCATCGGAGCTACCGGCATCGCCAGCTGCGGGTCATCGATGGTGTTGGCGATGAACATTCCGGGAACGGTGTACTCCTGGCCGCTGAGTTGCGAAAAATGCATCTGCCAGAGGTCTTCGAGGCCGGGAGAGGCATGTACGGTCTTCATCACGTCCGGCTCACCGCCTTTGCGCGTGCCATTGTTCATGATGGCGACGCGCGGGTGAATGGCATGAACCAGCACTTCGGAATTCGAACTCGCCTGTCCGTGATGCAGGCCCAGAAGCACATCGACGGCGCCGATGCGGTTGTTCGGGCACATTAATTCGAATTCCTTGTTCTTTGTCAGGTCACCCAGATGAATCGTGCGAAATTTTCCGTAGGTCACGTGGATTCCCACGGACTGCGGATCTTCCGCGTTGTTGTCTCCCGACTTGAAGGTTGCGCAATACGGATTTGCTGCGCCGGCGCCAGGGAGCACCGTCTTGATTGTCTGGCCGGCGGAAGTCAGCACGCGCACCTCGAGACCGGCTACGGCAATCTTGTCGCCTGGTCTTGCGACGGTGTGTTTTCCCTTTGCATAGAGCTGCGGATAGACCTTCTGAAGAAAATCATCCGCCGCTGCGCCAGGCTGAACGTTGGGGCCGTGGTCGATGAACTCACGAATCGTGACCTTGGAAGCGAGCTCGGCGAGACCGCCGAAGTGATCGCCGTGCCAATGCGTCGTGATCAGATGATCGATCTGCCGGAGCTTTGCATCTTTCATCGCATCGATGACGCGGCCGGCATCACGAGGAGCCGCAGCCCCGGCATTCCCGGTATCGATGAGCAGGGACTCGCCCGACGGAGATACGAAAAGCGTCGCGTTACCACCTTCGACATCGATGACATAAATATCCAGCGTCTTCGCCGTCCGCGTTTGTGCAGCCGCGAAGGCGGCGAGTGCCAGGACCACAACAAGGATTATCGATACGCGCATATAGCCTCCGTTTGCCGGTAAATATACACCACGCTTAATCAGAAAAGGATTACCAGTCCGCCGGCTGGTAATCCTTGAGGAAATTGCCCCAGAAGTGTTTTCCGGTGTTGAAGCCGGCGATGATGGGATCGACGATTCGTGAAGCGCCGTCCACGATGTCGAGTGGCGGATGAAAGCGATGCTCGGTGGTCTTGCGGGCAGCAATCGATTCCGGATCCTCATCCGTAACCCAGCCCGTGTCGACGGCATTCATGTGAATGCCGTCTTTGTGGTAGTCCGTCGCCGAGGTGCGGGTCATCATATTGAGTGCGGCTTTCGCCATATTCGTGTGTGGATGCCGCGTCGTCTTGAACCTGCGGTAGAACTGGCCTTCGACCGCGGATACGTTGACGATGTGTTTGTCACGCTCCGGCGTTCGCATCATCAACGGCTTCAAGCGGCCGTTGATGATGAATGGCGCAACTGCATTGACCAGGTGCACTTCAAGCAGCTCCACCGACGACACTTCGTCCAACAGCAAACGCCACGAATTGCGTTCCCGCAAATCGACCTGCTGCAAATCCTGGTCGAGCCGGCCTTCCGGAAAAAATCCCTGCTGTACGGCGAGTTCCTCCGGCAGCAAGGACGCTTCCGATAATTGCGCAGGAAGCATCTGGTAGCTGCGCAACCCTTCATACGCGCCGAGGAGTTTGCGGACCTGATCCGGCATCTCGTTCATCGACGCCGTTTCGTTCGCCATCATGTGCTGATAGAACTCCCGGGGACGGCGTACCGTCTGACAGGCATTGTTGATGATGAAGTCCAGCCGATCGCGCGTGCTGAGCAGTTCCCGGCAAAACGCTTCGACGCTCGGCGTGTGGCGCAGATCGAGTCCGAAGACTTCCAGACGATCGCTCCACTCCGGGAAATCCGGCTCTTTGGCATAGCGAGCCGCCGAGTCGCGAGGGAATCGAGTGGTGACGATGAGCTTCGCCCCGGCGCGCAGCAGCTTGATGCCCGCCTGATATCCGATCTTGACACGTCCGCCGGTGAGCAGCGCGACTCGGCCCCGGAGATCGGCAGTCTCCGAACGCTTGAAGTAGTTCATCTCAGCGCACACCGGGCAAAGCTGGTCGTAGAAATGGTGAATGGTTTTATAGCCCTGCTTGCAGACATAGCAGTGCTGCGGCTCGACCGCCTCGCGAAACTCCGGGTCGTCGTCGACCTCGAGTTGCTCGAACGCGGCAGGGGGAAAGACGTTTGGCGTGGTAAACACCGTCTGGCGCCGCAGCTTTCGAATCCCTGTCGCTGAGAGAGCGTTTTCCTGGCGCTGCGTCTTCGCCGCTTTGTCGCGGCGTTTGTTGGCTCTCGTCAACCATCGCCGCGCGGCCTCATCCGGTTGGAAGACCTCTCCCGCCACCCGGAGCAGACGTCTCTGATCTTCTTCAGGTACCTCGGCGAGTAACGCGCGATTGTTGGCTATGGACTCGAGCAGTTCGGTGGCGGCCCTTAAACGTGTAGTAAAGCTGGTGGACATATGCTGATATCGGTAGTGTACTCGAACAGGCTTTGCCTCAAAGCTACTCGAACCTAAAAGAATGTCCCTCAATTTCACCATCGACAAAACCTCCGCCGGATCCAAAGCGCGGGCGGCGACATTTCAGACGCTGCACGGCGAGGTTCAGACTCCAGTCTTCATGCCGGTAGGCACACAGGCAACGGTAAAGGCTCAGACCGTCGAGAGTTTGAAGGTGACCGGTTCGCGCATGCTGCTGGCCAACACGTATCATCTCCTGCTTCGCCCGGGACCTGAGGTTTTCAAAAAGTTCGGAGGCATCCACCGTTTCATGAGCTGGGATGGCCCCGTGCTCACGGACTCGGGCGGATATCAGATTTTTTCCCTGCCCCAAGAGCGTGAAATGAGCGAGGAGGGCGCTCGTTTCGCGAGCTATGTCGATGGGACAATCCATCTTCTCTCGCCGGAGTCCAGCATCGAGATGCAGAAGTCGATCGGCAGCGACATCATGATGGTGCTCGACCACTGCATCTCTTCCACGGCGCCACACGCTCAGGCGGAGGCCGCCATGGCGCTCACTCACCGCTGGGCCGAGCGTTCACTCCGGGCGCGGGGCGACTCGCAACAGGCGCTCTTCGGAATCGTGCAGGGAGCCTGTCATCATGATCTGCGGGAGCGGAGTGCCGCGTATTTAAGCGGACTTCCGTTCGACGGCCTGGCGATTGGCGGCCTGGCGGTTGGCGAAACCCATCTGGAACGCTACGAGACGACAGGACACGTGACCGACCGCCTCCCGGATCACCTGCCCCGTTATCTGATGGGAGTGGGTACTCCGATCGACCTGCTCGAATCCGTCCACCGCGGCGTCGATATGTTCGACTGCATCATTCCCTCTCAGCTCGGGCAACGCGGCGTGGTCTTCACCTCTCAAGGGAAAATCCGGTTGCGCCGCTCGGTGCATAAATTCTCCGAGGGCCCGGTCGACATCGATTGCGGCTGCTCCGCATGCAGGGGCTACTCGCGCGCTTACCTGCACCATCTCGTCAAAAGCAGGGAGGTGCTGGGCTGGCATCTCCTCACTCTTCACAATCTGACCTTCTATCAGAGGCTCATGAAGGAAATGAGAGATGCCATTGTGCGGGATGACTTTCCTGCTTATTACGAAAGGCAAAGGCGTGAACTCGTGCGCAGCGACGAAGAGCACCCCAGCCGCCCGATGCTGCAAAGAGCAATCCCGAGAGCCCGTCCCGATCGCCTGGGCGATTACGAAGTGCACACGTCAGTAGAGGGTTTTTCAAGCATCCGTCAGATCAGCTCGGGAGAAGTCATGCACTCGGTGAACTGTCCGAGTGATGAAGCCAACAGACTCTACGTCGAGCAGTCGTGCCTCGCTTCCCTCCTTGCGGCGCCCGCGGCGTCAACCGATGAATTGGTGATCTGGGACGTCGGACTGGGCGCCGCCACCAATGTTATGGCTGCCTTGCAGTGTTTTGAACAGCAGTGGGACAAGGGAAAGCGCATGGTGCGTTCTTTGCGCCTGGTGAGCTTCGAATGGGATCTCGATTCCCTTAAGCTCGCCGTCATGAATCCCGGGCGATTCCCGCACCTGCGGCACGGCGCCCCACACGAGATTATGAAAAGCGGCTCGTGGGACCACCCTTCCGGCTTGCTCCGCTGGGAACTGCTGAAAGGAAACTTCCTGGAAAGCTTCGAGGCGGCGGAAACTCCGGACCTGATTTTCTACGATCCCTTCTCCTACAAAACCGACGCCGGCCTTTGGACTTCTGCGGCCTTCTCGCGCATTTTTCACAAATGCGGCGCCAAACCCGCCGAACTCTACACCTATTCGGCTTCGACGGCCGTCAGGGTGGCTCTGCTGACCTCAGGCTTCTTTGTCGCCGAAGGCGTCGGCACGGGACCGAAGTCCAGTACTACGATTGCTTTCACAACAGCGGCAGCGGCAGCAGAACATCCCATGGCTCCGCGTCTCCTGGGGCAGGATTGGCTGGCACGCTGGAAACGCAGCGATTCGAAATTGCCGCCCGGTCTGACGAGTGAACAAAGACCTGATTTTGAAAAGCGTCTCGAAGGTCATCCTCAATTCGCCAGCCGGTCTTGAACGCGCTGGGGGCGGGGGTCATAGCCACGGATTGAACGGATTTAACGGATGGCAGCAAATCAGACTGTTCCGGCGACTCATCCGTTAAATCCGTTCAATCCGTGGCTATGATCCCTTTGTTCTGACAGTTTTTGCAGCATCTGATCGACGACCAGGATCAGCAATTGCAGGCGGTAATCGTGCATACACTTGTCTTGAACGGCCTTTGTTCTTTAGGATAATCCCAGCCAAAAAGAAGAGTGAATTGCGAGTAGCCGTATTTGACCGATGCCTAAATCCACCGTCGACTTCAACACTGTACGGAATATCGCACTTGCGTTCCCGGGCGTGGCGGAAAGCACCGCTTACGGGTCGCCGGCGCTTAAAGTCCATGGAAAACTCCTCGCGTGTATCGCCGTTAATCGCTCGGCCGAACCTGGCTCGATTATGGTTCGCGTGGATTTCGATGATCGCGCCGAGCTGCTCGCTGCGGACCCCGAGGTTTACTACTTGACGGACCACTACGCCCCCTATAACGCCGTACTGGTTCGTCTGTCTCGGGTCAATCCCGATGTGTTGCGGGACTTGCTCGGCATCGCCTATAAGTTTGTGACCGGCGCCGCAGCGCTCCATTCAACGGCTCGGAAGCGCCGAAAGCTCGGGCCAGGAAAATGAAGAGGCGCGACCTGTCTTTCGGGGCTCTGCCCAACGGGAAGGGAGCGGAACACAAGAGGCGCAAGAAGGACACAAGAAGCACAAAAACATGGTATCGCAGCAAATTATTTGTGCCTTTTGTGGCCTCTTTTGTGCTTCTTGTGGTCAGTTCCCGTTCCGTTTATAAGAGCGAATTCGCTCGCGAGAGCTACGGCGAACATCCGCTTGATTTTTTCTACCGGCCGTGACTTTTCGCATCTATCCGGTGTTTATACATAGGTAATGGATGAGGAACGCCTGCTGATCGAAGCCGCGCAGAGAGATCCGCGGCGGTTCGCCGAATTGTACGAGCGAAACGTCGAGCGCGTGTACGCCTTCGTCGCCCGGCGTGTGCTCGACCGCCATGATGCTGAGGACGTGACCGCGGAAGTGTTTCAGCATGCCCTGGCTAATCTCTCTAAGTTCGAATGGCGTGGCGTTCCGTTTGCCGTCTGGCTTTTTCGAATCGCTGCGAACGCGATGGCAGACCGGTGGAAGGAGCGTTCACGACAACCTGTCCATCACACTTCCGACGGTCTCGACCAGTCTCATTGGCCGGATATCGAACGCCGCGTCGTTTTGTTCAGGTTGGTCGATGATCTTCCGGCCGATCAACGCTCCGTCATCATCAAACGTTTCGTCGAAGAGAAAAGCATTCGCGACATCGCAGAGGAATTTGGAAGGTCCGAGGGCGCAATCAAGCAGCTTCAGTTCCGGGCGCTGGAGACTATGCGCGCGCGTGTGGGTGGGTGGCAGCCATGAGTAAGCAGCCTTTAATCGATCAACTGGATCAGGCAATCGGCAGGATGTTGGCCAATCCTGACGCTATGCCCCTATCGGCCGATCCTGAAGTTGTGGAACTGCTGCGGATTGCTCGCGAGTTGCGCGATCTGCCGGACTCCGAGTTCAAAGCAAACCTGAAATCGGATTTGGAAAGGAAGGCAGTCATGATGAGTACGAAGACAGTTGTATTTCGTCCAGGGTTCCGCACCATCACTCCGTACCTGCTTCCGCAGGGTTTGGAGTACATCGACTTCCTGAAGCGTGTTTTCGGTGCCGAGGAGACGTTCCGCGCGGAAGCCGGACCTGGCCGATTCCATGCGGAGGTCCGGATCGGCGATTCGATGCTGATGGTGGGAGTGGGATCGGGCCGTAGGATGCCTGCGGGGATCGAAGTCTACGTCCCTGATGTGGACGAAGTCTGCAAGCGGGCCATCGATGCGGGGTGCGTGGAGCTGCAGCCCGTCCAGGACGCGCATTGGGAACCAATCCGGCTCGGTTGCGTGCAGGACCAGGCAGGAAATATGTGGTCGATCGTAACTCATCTCGGTAAAAGCTACATTCCGGAAGGCCGTCATTCCATATCGGCCGGTTTCGCGGTAAAAGGCGCAGCGCGGTTTATTGACTTTCTGAAGCAGGCATTCGACGCGAACGAAATTCAGCGATGGGAGTGGCCGGGCGGCTTGTTTGCGTCCTTCAGGATCGGCGACTCGGTCGTGGGAGTCAGCGAGTCCACGAACCACCAATGGATGCGGCCGATAACGACAATGATTAACATGCAGGTTCCGGATTGCGACTCGCAGTACGAGAAGGCCTTGCGCGCAGGCGCGAAATCGATCGCGCCTGTTGCCGATCAGCCTTATGGCGTTCGCAGCGGCGCAGTCGAGGACACCTGGGGCAATCAGTGGTTTATTGCGACCCCTTTATAAGTCTCAATTAGAGGGAGTGAAAATCGGGGGACGGGAAGTTCAAGCTGGCCGCCAATTGCGCGAATTGTGCCAATTCACTGCCGGAACTGGCAGCTAATTGGTTGCGGCGAACGATCACGTTCAATGCGGCCTCTCGATTTCTGAGCCCCTATTTGCAGTGTCAGCTTTCGAATTGACAAAGAATTTCCGGCAGAATATAAGTTCCAGACTGACATTTCAGGAGACACTCCGCAGGCGGGGCTAATCAAGCGGAACAGGAGGACGAATGCTCGGTCTGAAAAAACATCTCGTGTTGCTGTTGTTTGCAGTCGCTATTTTGAGCGTCTGCATCGACGCTGCTCAACGCGGCGCGGCCGGACAGACGCCGCCCGGACAGACGCCGCCCGCTGGACAGCGAGCTGGCCGTGGGCAGCGCGGCGCGCAGGACGGCCCGCCGCCCATAACAGGACTCACGGTAACCGGAGAGGTGCAGAACTACGCGCCGGTTACCGACGCGATGCTGCGCAACCCCGATCCCGGCGATTGGTTGATGATTCGCCGCGACTATTCCGCATCGGACTATAGCCCGCTTAGCCAGATCACGCGCGATAACGTCAAGAATCTGGAACTCGTCTGGAAGCACCCGATGAATGAGGGTGGAACCAATCAGCCGGCTCCGATCGTGCATAACGGGATCATCTATCTCGCCAACACGGGCGGCATCATGCAGGCGATCGACGGCTTGACGGGTAGAGTGATTTGGGAAAATCACCTTGGCGGGAACATCGCCATGCGTGGCATCTCTATTTATCAGGACAAGATCTACCTGGCCAGCGGCAACCGCGTCATTGCGCTCGACGCGCGGAACGGCAAGGTCGCCTGGAATACCGAAATCGCTCAGGGGTACAGCAATTCGAGTGGTCCCCTTCTGATCAACGGGAAAGTCCTCGAGGGACTTGGCGGCTGCGGGCGGTACCAGGAAGAAAAATGTTTCATGAGCGCCTACGATTCGCAAAACGGCAAACAGCTGTGGAGGTTCTTCACCATCGCGACGACCGGCAACCCGGGCGCTAACACCTGGGGAAACCTTCCGGATAGGAATCGAGCGGGCGGTGAGATGTGGATCACCGGCAGCTATGACCCCGTTCTCAACTTGACGTACTGGGGAACGGCTCAGGCCAAACCCTGGATGACGCTCACCCGCGGCACGGAAGGCGATGGCCTTTATGCAAATTCCACCCTTGCGATTAATCCCGAGGATGGCAAACTCAAGTGGTACTTTCAGCACGCTCCTGGCGAAGCGCTGGATCTCGACATCGTATTCGAGCGCGTTCTGGTGGACGTCGACGGTCAGAATCTGCTGTTTACGATCGGGAAAGATGGCATCTTGTGGAAGCTCGACCGGAAAACCGGGAAGTATCTGGGCCACACGGAAACGGTCTTTCAAAACGTTTGGACCAGTTTCGATCCACAAACCGGAAAACCGACATACCGCGACGATATCCTTCACGAAACACCGGGCAAGGCGGTGGATGCCTGCCCCACAAGCGCCGGAGGCCACAACTGGCCGGCGACAGGCTACAATCCGCCCGCGGGTGTCATCATTGCGCCGTTAGTTCAGGCTTGCCAGGTTATGGTTCCGCAGGCGGCAAACCTCGACGGCAACGGCAACCCAGGCGGTGCCAACCGGTCGTTTTATGAGATGCCGGGAAGTGACGGCAATCTTGGCAAGCTTGCTGCCTTCGATGTCAGGACGCTGAAACAGGCGTGGTCCATCCAGCAAAGAGCGTCGTTCCTGACGGCCGTTGTTTCGACGGCCGGCGGAGTCGCCTTTGTCGGGGACCGAAATCAGATGTTCCGTGCCGTCGATGTGAAGACGGGTAAAATTCTTTGGGAAACCAAACTCGCAACCGCCGTGCAGGGCTTCCCCGTGTCGTTCAGCATTGGCGGGAAGCAGTACATCGGCGTGACAACAGGAAAGGGCGGAGGCAGTCCGTGGGGCGTCCCCAATGTGGTCACTCCTGAGATCAATCCCCCGAACGACGGTTACGCTCTCTACGTGTTCGCCCTTCCTGACAAGAAATAGCAAGGGGCCCCCGCGGCATTAACCACAGAGACACGGAGAACACAAGAGAAGGCGGCCATCACGAATAGCTTAATGGCGGCCTTCTCTGTGTTCTCCGTGTCTCTGTGGTTAAATGCTGCGAGTGGCTCACACATCCTGTCTCACGATTTGGTCTGACAATTCCTCTCAACCCCAGTCAAACAACGAAATGCCCGCTCAGATTCCCTCGCCCGCCGGGATATCCATATGAAGTCATTGCACGAAGAAGAAGATTATGCAGCGGCCTAAGAAACGGCCGTCCCGAACAGTTAACGTTCATGAGGGATCAATTATGAAGTCCATCCGCTTCTCTAAGTTCAACTACATGCTTCAGGTTGCCGCTATCGGTGGCACCTTGATCGTCGCCAGGCTCATCCTTGGCGGCGTTCCTTTTGGGGCGCCACAGATCTCTGTGGTTCCCGGCGGCGCCGAGCGCTATCTGACGCACGTCTCCACCGATAAGCCGATCTATCGCACCGGCGAGAAGCTTTACGTCCGCGGCGTTATCCTTCGCGCGGATGGGCACTCCCCCATGCCTCAGGGTTCGACAGGCACCGCGCGCTTCGAAATCAAAGGCCCCAAAGGCGACACCGCCTACTCCGGTATCTCTGCGATTATCGACAGCATCGCGGGATTCTCATGGGACATCCCGGCAAGTCAGCCGGGAGGCGAATATACCGTCCGCGTCTTCAATCCCTCGGGTGATGCGCCGGCGGAGCGCAAGTTCGATATTCGTGCTTACCGCGCCCCGCGTCTGAAAAGCCAGATTGTTTTTGTGCGCGACGGTTACGGCCCGGGCGATACGGTTGCTGCCAGCTTGCATGTCGAACGCGCCGAAGGCGGCATTCCGACAGGCGCCAGAGTCTCCGTCACCGCCCGCGTCGATGGCGCGGAGACATGGAGAGGCGAGACGGCTATCGATGTCGCCGGTAATGCTGCCGCTAGTTTCAAGCTGCCCGCGGTCATCGCCCGCGGTGAAGGCGTCATTGCCATGATCATTCAGGATGGCGGAGCGCTGGAAACCGCCACCAAGACCATCCCCATCCTTTTGCAGACGCTCGACCTGTCGCTGTATCCCGAAGGCGGCGATCTCATCGCCGGTCTGACGAACCGCGTCTACATCGAAGGAAGAACGCCCGCTCAAAAGCCCGCCGATATGGCGGGGGTGATCGTGAATGCTGCAGGAAGGGAAATCGCGAAGTTCCGTACCGAGCACGAAGGCCGTGGTCGATTCTCCTTCGTTCCCGCCAAAGGCGAAACCTATTCCCTCCGAGTCACCGAGCCGGCTGGAATCCGGAAGGAATTTCTTCTTCCGGCCGTCAAGGAATCCGGCGTCGTCCTTTCCTCGACTTCCGATGTCATCCCCAGGCAAAAGGACGTCGTGTTGCGGCTCGGCGCCACAACGAACGGCGCCTATGGCGTTGCGCTAACGCAGCGCGGCAAAGAGTTCGCCTTCAAATCCATCACGCTCAAAGCGAACCAGCCCACCAATGTCACGCTCACACTTCCGAGGTCCCTCGATGGCGTGATCGTGGCCACGGTCTACGACGACGGAAAGACCCCGATGGCCGAGCGCTTGATCTTCCGTCAGCCTGAACACAACCTGAAGGTGCAGGTCTCTGCGGATCGGGCGGATTATGTTCCGGGCGACAAGGTTACCGTCCGAGTTGCCACGACCGATGACACGGGCAAGCCCGTCGGCGCCATGGTCGGCCTCACCATCACCGACTCGAGCGTTTTGGAAATGATCGAGAAGCGCGAACAGGCGCCGCGGCTGCCGGTGATGGTCCTGCTCGAAAATGACGTCAGGAATCTGTCCGATGCCCACGTTTACCTGGACGAAACCAATCTCAAAGCTCCGCTTGCGACGGACCTTCTGCTGGGAACCCAGGGCTGGCGCCGGTTTGCTACCGCAGGAACCGGGTTTCTTAACGGAGCCGTCACGGATTCGAGTAAAGCGCTTATTCCGGGCGTGACCGTTCAAGCAATGAACACGGAAACAGGTGCAACTCTCACGGCGGTCACCAACGAACGTGGTGCGTATGTGTTCCCCAATGTCAAATCAGGAACCTACCAGGTGAGCGCGTCGCTACCCGGCTTCAAAACGGAAACCGTGCCGGGCTTGCAGGTGGCGTTCAACAGTAACGTCCGTCAAGACCTTCGACTCACGGTTGCTGCAGCAAATGCGATGGCGGAAGTTGCTGCATTCGCCAATGCCAAGGGCGGCGTTCTTCGCGGGGCGCTGGGCGGGGTTCTGCCGGCAGTGGCTCCCGCGGTTCAGAACGAACTCGTCCTTAACGCCGCGGCCATCAATGATGAAATTCGTGCGGCGGCGCCAGCCGCTGATCGCGAACGACAAAAGGAACAACGATTACAACAGGGACAGCAGGGACAACAGGGACAAGCTGGTGGCGGAGGAGCCGGTGTCGGATTCGGCTTAGGCCGGGCGGATTTTGCGCGCAAGGAAGCCGTCGCGAACTTCTTGACTGTCCGCGAATACGCTCATGCTCTTCGCCCGAACTACATCGAAGGTTCGCGCGCCGACTTCGCCGAGACCGTCTATTGGAACGCAGGCGTCAAGACCGACGTCTCCACCGGACTCGCAAGCGTCTCGTTCAACCTCAGTGATTCGGTGACTTCATTCAGAGTCCTGGCCGATGGCTTCACTCAGGACGGCACCCTTGGCTCCGGCGTCAGCAACGTCGAATCCGTTCAGCAATTCTCTATTGAACCGAAGATGCCGCTTCAGGTCACCAGCGGCGATGTGATTCAGCTTCCTATTGGCATCGTCAACGGCAGAAGCCGCGAACTCCGCGGTATGGAAATCACGGCTACCGGAGCCGCAGGCATCAAGATCGCCAGGCTTGGCGGCAATCTGGCAACACTCGGCGCCAAAGAGCGCACACGGCAGCTGTTGCAGCTTGAGGTGGGACGCGAATTCAGCGGCGGCGCCAATCTCACGTTCGATGGCAAGGCCGGCCCGTACCGCGATACCGTCAGCCGAAAGCTTGATGTCCAGCCGCTGGGTTTCCCGTACGAAACCTCCACGGGCGGCGAACTGGAACGCAACGGCTCCAAATCCTTTGAGTTCACACTTCCGAGCGAAATCGTTCGCGGAAGCCTCTCCTCGAACGTCACGGTTTATCCCACTCCGCTTGCCAGCATGACCGACGCGCTTCAGTCGCTGCTCCGCGAGCCTAATGGCTGCTTCGAGCAAACCAGTTCCACCAGCTACCCGATGGTCATGGCCCAGCAATACTTCCTCACGCATCAGGGGATCGAACCCGCCATCATCGAGAAGACCAGAAATCTTCTCGAAGTCTCCTACAAGAAACTCACCGGCTTTGAATCCCGCTCGAAGGGCTACGAATGGTTCGGCGCCGATCCCGGCCACGAAGCACTCACCGCTTATGGCCTGATGCAGTTCACCGACATGGCTCAGGTACGCAGTGTCGACAAGGAGATGCTCGATCGGACGCGAACCTGGCTCCTTTCCCGGCGCGATGGGAAGGGCGGATTCAGCATGAACCCGAAGGCCCTCGATAGCTTTGGCCGTGCTCCGGCGGATACAACCAACGCCTATATTGTCTGGGCGTTGATTGAATCCGGAGAGAAAGGTCTCGAAAAGGAAATCGCCTCCGTTAAAGCCTCCGCGGGTTCAACGCAAGACAACTATGTCGTTGCCCTTGGCGCCAACATCCTTGGCGCCACTCGCGATCAGACCGGCGCCCGCCAGCTCATGGATAAGCTTGCCAGGAACCAGGATGCGGGCGGCAATGTTAAAGGCGCCATCACCAGCATCACGCGCTCCGGCGGCGACGCTCTGGCCATCGAGACGACGGCTCTTTCTGTACTGGCCTGGATGCGTGATCCGGAGTATGCGCCGAATGTCGAGAAAGGTCTGAAGTGGATCGTCGAGTCGAACAGGAGCGGCCGCTACGGCTCAACACAATCCACCATTCTTGCGCTGCGCTCTATCGTCGCTTATGACGCCGCCCACGCCCGGCCGAAAGCTCCCGGCCGGATCGTTCTGAGCGTCGATGGCAAGACTGCCGGTGTTCCGCTCGCCTTCACGGCGGACACCAAAGGCGCGCTCGTGCTGCCCGAATTCGCAAGTGAGCTAGCCCCCGGCAAGCATACGGTCGCGCTCAGGATGGAAGATGGCTCGAACATGCCCTTCTCCATCAGCGTGAAGTACCACAGCACTTTGCCCGGCAGCGCCGAGCAAACACAAGTCGGCATTCAGGTCGTCCTGAAGGATCGGCAAATTCAGGAGGGCGGCGTTACTGAAGCCATTGTTTCGATCGCCAACAAGAGCGATCAAGCGGTCCCCACTCCTGTGGCCATCGTAGGAATCCCGGGCGGACTGGAAATCCGGCATGATCAGCTCAAAGAACTGGTCAAGTCCGGCAGGATCGACGCCTACGAAGTTATCGGCCGGGAAGTCGTTCTCTACTGGCGCTACCTTAAAGCCAAAGACAAGTTCGATCTTCCGCTGAGCCTGGTCGCCGCCGTTCCCGGTTCCTACACCGGCCCCGCCAGCCGCGCCTATCTCTACTACACCGACGAATACAAGAACTGGGCGCCGGGACTAAAAGTGAGCATCACGCCACGATAGTGCGCAGAGGAGCGGATACGAAATCCGCTCCATCATTATTGCCAAAAGTCTCGGATTGGGGAGAAAGCAAGACCGGCGCTTGACTTCTAAAACACTCCGAGGAAGCGCAGCAAGCTGACAATCACGACAATCGCTATCAGTCCAAAGACAATGCGGCCACCGGTCGAGAAATTGGGCGTGTCTGGTTGAGCCATGCTTTCATGATGAGGCAAATGGGCTGCCAGATCCAGGAACCATTGGAGTTGCTGGAGAAACTTGTCCAAACCGCAGCATGGGTACTGAAGCGCCTGACGTAACAGTCGGCCACTTGCTCGGGGCTTTCAACCTGCAGCTTGTCGCGTTGTTTGCCGTTATCACTCCCCTCCTCTTTCGGCATAAGCGCCCACCTTGCGAGTATCAAGGATGACATCGCCGGAGGAATCGATATCGAACGCTGAAGTAAACCTCGCATGCCAAACCAATTCGTCATAACGATAGGAGAAGCGGGAGTGCACAGTCTGGCTGAACGTGTCGTCATAGCCCTTGATCAGAATCAGAAACTCCGCCTGCAGGGTTTCGAGATCAGAGACAGTCTTACCCTTCAGCGGACTGGTCTCATCGATGGGATGAACGATCGTCCAGGTCAGTGGAAGAAAATACACTTTGTCTCGCTCAAGAGCGAGGCGCTGATATTTGCGCAACGCATTGCCCTGCGGACCTTCTACCGTCATCAGGAGAATGCTTGCCTCGATCTCCATAAGGACATTGGGCCGCAGATTGACGATTCGGAACTGAAGGCTCTGTCCGTCGTGGTATGGCGCAATAAGCATCCTGTCGCTGAAACCGATGCGCGCCGAGGGTCTTGAAACCCGGCCGAAGAGAAGGCCGGTAGCGACAGCAAAACCCATCAATCCGATAAACGCTTCTACCGCGGCCAGCAGGTTTGCGGCGGTACCTCTCGGAGCCAGAGTTCCGTAACCCACTGTTGTTAATGTATGCGCACTGAAGAAGAATGAAGTGAGAAACATTTCTGACGTCGTCGTGGCGCTGGCCCCTTGCAAAGCCGACGGCCCGAGCATCATGTAGATGAGCGCAAACACCGTGTTGGCCCCAACGTAGGCAAGAAAAACGGTCGTGAAAAAAGCCGGCCAGGACATATTCACGAGATACAAATAGGGATGAACATCCCGCCATCCGGTGTGGAGGCGGCGGACGTTGAAACTCCCATCCCGGTTGATCGCGCGTCGCAGAACTCCGGATACTTGCTGTGTAAAGCCAGGATCAAACGTTGGTTTGCTCATCTCACTATTGTGGCATTGATCTCTCGATGATGCCCCGGCCGATTGTCAAGTCAGCCTGCCGGCCAGCGGGCGATATTCTTCGCATCCGCTATCGAGTCTGCGGGAAGAAGTAGGCGGGCCTCTGCGGCTGTGATAGCGTGAAGCCGTTTCAACGCAATTCTCTCAACTCCAGGAGGCCACCATGTTAGTCGGCATCGCTGTTCTGATGCTCGGCGCCGCAACCGCGGCAACGCCGTGCGAGAACCTGACAAGTCTCAAGCTCGAAAATACGACGATCACCAGCTCCGCTGTGGTTCCGGAAGGTCCGCCGCCGGCGCGCGGAGGAGGAGGCGGCGGCGGAGCCCGGGGAGGCGCTCGTGGCGGTGCAGCGCCTCAAACTCCAGGGCCGGCGCCGCAAGGGCAACGCGCGGCGGCTGCGCCGCCAGCGAATATTCCGGCTCATTGCCAGGTTAAAATCGTTCTCAAACCCACCGCCGACTCCCTTATCAACATGGAACTCTGGCTGCCCACGCAAAACTGGAACGGAAAGTTTATGGGCGTCGGCAACGGCGGATTTGCCGGTTCCATCCAGGGCCTGGCGAATGACATGCCCCAGGCGATCCGGCTCGGTTACGCCACGGCGGGCACCGACACAGGCCACCAGGATCAAGGCGGAGCCTGGGGGATCGGTCACCCGGAAAAGATGATCGATTTTGCCTACCGCTCCACGCATGAAATGACACTCAAAGCCAAGGAGATCGTCAAGGCGTTCTACGACCAGAATGCGAAGTACTCCTATTTCAAAGGTTGCTCCACCGGTGGCCGCATGGCCCTGATGGAAGCCCAGCGGTATCCTAATGACTATGACGGCATCATTGCAGGCTCGCTGGCCAACCGTCACATCCATATGTGGACGGCGGGCATCGATCGAAGCATTGAGCTTTCACGCCATCCGGAAGGAGCGCTGAACCCGGAGAAAGCCGCTCTCGTGAATCAAACGGTCATGGGAACCTGCGACACGCTGAAGGAAGGGTTCCTGAATAACCCTAACCAGTGCAAAGTGGATCTCAAAAAATTGATGTGCGCCGCAGGCAAGGACGACAACATGTGCCTCACCGCCCCGCAATTGAAGACCGTCGAGACTTACTACGGCGGAGTGAAGAACTCGAAAGGCGAGTTGATCTTCTCCGGCCAGGCTATCGGCAATCCCATCGGAGCTCAGCGCGCGACGAATCAGTCGCCCGGCGGCACGTTTGACATCGTGCGTATCGCTTTCAACGATGCGAACCTCGACTGGCACAAATTCGATCTCGATCGAGACATGCCGCTGATCGACAAGGCGGTGGCTTACGTCGACGCCGTGAATCCCGACATGAGCAAGTTCAAAAAGGGCGGCAGGAAATTGCTGATCACCCATGGATGGTCCGACACAGGGATCACTCCGGAAAACACGCTTTGGTACTACAACTCGGTCCTCGACAAGATGGGCAAGAATCAGAGCGACTGGATGCGTCTCTTCATGGTTCCGGGAATGGGCCATTGCGGCGGCGGTCCCGGCGTCAACACCTTCGACTCCATCGGCGCACTGGAGAAATGGGTTGAAAAAGGCGTCGCGCCCGATCAAATGATGGGAATTGGAGCGCAAGGACTGACGCGTCCGCTGTGCCCATATCCACAAGGTCCGGAGTACAAGGGAACCGGCGACTTGAAAGATGCAGCGAACTGGGCCTGCAAGGCGCCCGCTACGGAAGCGAAAGAAAAGTAGCGAAACTGGTGTGGTGTCTCTCAATTGCCTGGACGTTTGAAACTTGGATGAGACGCCCGCTGTAGCGGCGGTCTGTGACCGCCGGTTTTAGGGTAACTCGCAACAAACATGTAGATTACGAGACACTTTAAAACCGGCGGTCATAGACCGCCGCTACAGTGATGGCTTGCATAGTTATGTCATCCGGACGGAGCCACATCCCTCAACAATCTGTCGGCGGTATTGCGGTGTTACGTTCCCGGCCGTTTCCTGGAACGTGCGCCATGGCGTGACATGGGAATCAGGACGAGTGCCAGCAGGAGCCACGACGCCAGGGGAACCCAAAGGAAGCGGAACGCGGGCTGTGGTCTGGGCGGCCCGAAAGCGACATCTCCGTAGAGACCCAACGAACCCGCCGTGATAACCAGCATCAGGGCGTAGAGCGTTGTTCGGGCAACTGCCGTCCAGCGCCTCGCGACGAAGTGCGCCCAGATCAGGGCCATGAACGGTGCGAGCACCCAACCCGTGAACAATGCCAGCAGCAGAAAGGAATTCTGGTGGCGGCCGACACGAAACATAAGTCCAAGCGAGCCCGCAGCTCCGGCCACAACCGCAATCAGAACCCCGCTGCGTATGAGCCAGGCATCCCTGACATCGGGCACGCGCGCGTTCACTTCAGCAGGCTCTCATTGGGGCCGGTTCGGACATAGCTCGACGCGAACCTATGTGAAAGTACTTTATTTTGTCAAGATCTCCGGCATAACCTCGGTGAACAGAGGGAGCCCAGGCTCGAGCGGGCCGAGTCCGTGCTCACGTCCCACCGACTTTTCCTTTCCCTCGGCCGCCCTTGGTCGGATATGCTTCGCACGATCTTTGGGTCCAGGAGAGCGTTATGAGAAACATGTGGACGATTGTCTTGATGACGGCTGTTGCCGCCGCGATCCTGAATCTTCCGATTCACGGCCAGCAGTCCGCTGCGCCGCGCTTCACCAGTCCACGCGTGCTCGACGTGCAAGGTGGAAAGATTCGCGTAACCACAGTGGCCACGGGGTTGTTTCATCCGTGGAGCATGGCTTTCATTGATGCGCGCACCCTTCTCGTCGCGGAACGGAACGGAAAGTTGCGGATCATCCGCGACGGTGTTCTTTCTCCTGCTCCGGTCTGGACGGCTGCGACTACGGGCCAGGGAAACGATGCGCTTCATTTCATCACGCTTCATCCCAGGTTCGCCGAGAACGGTATGGTCTACATGTCCTATCCGAAATCGGGTGAACGCGGGGTAACGCTGGCGGTCGCGCGCGGACACCTTCGAGGAACCACGCTCGAAAATGTGCAGGACATTTTTGTGGCTGATGCGTGGGAAACCGGCGGCAATTTGGCCGGACGCATCATGTTCGGTCCCGACGGATCGCTTTACGTCACGATCGGCGATCGCGATCGCATCTGTTGTAACGGTAGCGATGACAACAGCCTTCGTATGAAGGCTCAGGATGTCGGCAATCACGTCGGCAAAACCCTTCGCCTTCGCGACGACGGCAGTGTCCCTCCGGACAATCCCTTCGTCGGACGCGCCTCCGCGAAACCCGAAGTCTTCACATACGGTCATCGCAATGGGTACGGCCTCGCGTTTCATCCAGAAACCGGCGAATTGTGGCAGGCCGAGATCGGCCCGATGGGAGGCGACGAAGTGAATATCCTGATTCCAGGTCACAACTATGGCTGGCCGCTGGTTTCCACCGGGCGCAACTACACGGGCACTCTCGTCTCCGATCAGCCTTGGGCGAGACCGGGAATGGATAACCCCCGCATCCACTGGGTTCCTTCGATCAGTCCCTCCAGCATCATCTTTTATACCGGCGACAAGTTTCCAAGATGGAAGAACAATCTGTTCGTGGGCGCACTGACGACGCGTCAAGTTATCCGGATCGCATTCAACCAGCCATCCCAGGCAGAACGCCGTGAAGGTTTGCTGATTCCTCTCGACACCCGCCCACGCGATATTCAGCAGAGTCCTGACGGCTTTATTTATGTGGCTACGGAACAAGGTTCAGGCGGCAACACGGCGGACGGAACGATTCTCCGTCTCGAGCCTGCAGACCAGTAATCGTCCCTTTTGCCAGAGTCACGGAAGTGCCCACACCGATCGCAAAACTTGAAGTGTTTGTCGCCTCGCCGGGCGATGTCCAGGAAGGAACGCCATGCCTGCAAGAGATCGTGGATGAAATGCCCTCTTATCTGCCCTGCAGGATATGCTCACCGAAATCATCCGTTAAGCGATTGAAGTAACTGTTGTGCTCCTGGCAAATGTATTCCTGGAGCTCGCCGTTGGCGGTCCACGGAATGTCCCATTGAACAGTCCACGGCTTCGTGTACGCACCCGGATCATCGATCGTCGCTTCGTAGTGCAACGTTCCTTTGTTCGGCCTCGTGTACTTTTCCACGATGTGCATCTGATCTGTATGAGGATGACCGAAGTAATCAAGCCATGTTCCTTCGTTGAAACCGACAACGTCGACGACGAGCGTATCTCGGTCCCAGTGACCGACTGAGTCGCCCAACCATGTCTGCCCTTTGATCGCGTCGTTTTTCTCGTGGGCCCTGCCATCCATGTGGATTTCGCGCCAGACGTGCGTACCACCCTCAAAGATGATGACGATGCGCTTCAACTCCGGCTGTTGAATGATCTCCATTGGATAAGGCGTCGCATACAGCCGAGGTCCACCGGGAGGCAAGCAGTAGCCTTCCGGGTCATACTTGGAGTTATTTAGGGAGTTGTAATTGTAGACGGCTGCAGCCCACGACCGGAACGGAACCCAGGGTTCCGATGGAGCTCCACCGCGCTGGCCGCCGCCGGCCGTTCCTTCTCCGCCGCCAATTTGCGCCTGGCCTCCTCCACGTGCGCCGCGCGGAGGGGCCGGAGGCGCTCCCACCACTCTTGATCGGTCGCCCATATTCGTGATGTAGGGAAGCTGCCACATGCCCAATTCTCCTGGAACTCTTCCCAGGTTCACTGTGCCGTCCGGTAAACGTGGAGCAGGTTGACTCAGCAACGGATTCGGAGCGCCGCGCCCGCCGCGGCCGCCTTGTCCTCCGGCAGGCGCATTCCCTTGCCCTCGTCGCCCCGCAGGCAGCGAAATCATCGTCGCCGTCAGCACAAACAGCGCGGCAAGCGCCAGCATAAACAACCGGACATTCAAACGGATTCGCACGTACGAACCTCCTTGATTTTGCACGAACATGATGGATTTACTGAGCATTCAGCTTCAATCCCTCTTCACTTACGGGTTTGTGCGGGAGCCGGTCGGCCGAACTTCGCTGCATCGATTGCGACATTCGGCTGCACTTCGGTGAACTCGATGGTAACCTGGCCGTCGGTCCAGGTCTCGATCCATCGGAATGGGATCTTGACGCCGGCGACCGTGCGATAGTCTGAATAATCGATCTGCGAAGGAACACGGCCGATGGGCGTATCGGCGAAGCGCGTCATCCGCATCAGAAGGCCGGAGTCATCGAAGTACAGATTGAGAGGCTGCTGCCGGGGATTTAATCCTTGCAGCACTCGGACGTCCTTATCACCGATGGAAGCCGTACCGACTCGCCATTGGCTGTAAGCCTGTTTGATCTGCGCCGGGAACGACATCAGCGCCTCGATCTTCTGCCCTTCCAGATTTCCTCCGGTCAGCGGCATCAGCGGCATCGGCTTCTCTATAGCGGCGACCCAGGCTTCCTGGCCGTTATACGACCAGACCCGGTCTGCGAACGCCGTATGAATGATGACGGCGCGCTGGTTTGGAGCTTTCGCAAAAACCTCCACCGGCACTTTCGAGTGATGCGTGTCGAAACCAGTGTAGGTTCCTTTGGCGGTAAAACTGGTGAGACTTGCCAGCCGCTGCGTTCCGCCCACCGCCTGGTAATACTGGTTAAACACCTCGTCTGCGGAAGGTACGCCAGCGCCCGGCCGGATCTGAATATCGTTTGGATCTTCAGAGGGCGCGCTGTACTGAACAATCAGATTAGGCAATGTGCTGGGACGCAAGTCTCCGCGATGGCAGGTCCAGCAGGTCACGCCTCGAGCTCCTCCAAAGTTATCCTTATTGATGGCGGAAACCATCTGGATCATTCGCCGGGAAGTGTTCTTCATCGGCGTATCGGCCGCGAATCTTTCCCAGGCAGTATCGCTGTCCGGGGTATGGCAGTCCAGGCAGTTCAGGCCAAGCGCGGCGGCGATCATTCCCATCGTGTCCATGAACTCGTCCACGGGAATCCCCTTAAGGACCTGGACATTCTTGAAAGCCGCTTCCGCCATCTGGGGCCTGGGCGCCTGGCCACCCTGGCCCCTGGAAATGGTGACGCCCGGAAGGCACGCCAGCGCTCCTGCAATCACACAAAGAGTGATTCGCTTCGTTAGCGATGTCATATGGTTCGTGTTTTTAGAAAAGCCAGTGAGTTACGGATTGGTCGCTGTTGTTTCGCTCGATGCGGCGCCGAGCTTCTTTCCATCGACCGTCACGTTGCGAGCGTTTGCGATGCTCGATCCATCTTTGGCCTGGCTGCCTTCCACGTTAACGACCATACCGATTTTCAAAGTGTTTCGTGTCCAGCCGGAGCGAGTGAGACCATTCGGACTGCCCATTTCACAGCCCCAGTTCGCCACTTTACCGGTCTGGGGATCCTTCACATCGACGTAGAAATAGACGTGGGGATTCGTCCATTCGACTTTCGTCACAACGCCGTCGAACTTAACAGTTTTGGCGCTGTCAAACTCAGCAGCGAAAGAATGGTGCGCGAGGACTGGCCCGGCAGAAACAACCAGGGCAACTGCTGTCAGCAGAAACATTAAAATCCTACCTCTCATATCCAACTAACCTCCAGATTGATTTTGCTCCAACATAATGTACCCGGCGATACCTGAGGTCAATACAACAAAAGCGGTTAGAGCGTTTTAAGATTTGGGCTTCCAATTCAGGATGACCGTCACCGGCGAGGCGCCGGTTCGCTCCGGAGCGGAGTTCATCACGAAAGACTGGCCATCTGGTGAAACCATATACTCCTGCCTGGCGTTTGGCGGCAGGTTCGCGCGGAACAGCCCCAGGGGCGTGCCCGGTTCGACCGTCTGACCGTTCGAGGCGAAGTGGAGCGGAATCGCCATGAGCCGGTCATCCGTCCCGATGTAGAACAACTCCTTACCCTTAGGGTTCCAGCGTGCCTGAGTCCCACCATTCGTGGAAACGAGCACGCCGTCTCCGGGACCGGAAAATCGTTGGACATAAATCTCGACTTTGCCCGACCTATCCGATTGGTAAGCGATCCACTTTCCATCAGGAGAGAATTGCCCGGACTGTTCGTTGAAGTCCGTGCGGACTACTTCAAACGGCTTTGGTTCTCCCTCAAGCGGCAGCGCCCAGATGTCCCAGTTTCCACTCTTCGGGTCGGTGCTGTCATAAAGCAGAAAGCGCCCGTCAGACGACCAGTCGCTTGCAAACTCGATCCTGGGCGACGGGAGCAGCAGTTTCTCACTTCCAGGGGGGCCGCTGAGGAGTTTCTGGTAAAGATGCATCAGGCCGCCGATCCGGTTCGAGCTAAACACGATACGGCGGCCATCCGGAGACCAGATGGGAAAAATGTCGTTTCCCGAGTCAAATGTGAACCGGTTCCACGCATGACGCTGGACTTCGAACAACCAGATGTCCATATTGCCGTCTTTATACGAGAACACCGCTATACGCCGGCCATCCGGTGAAAGCGAAGGGCCTATTCCAGCAGTATCTGGATAGACCACCTTGTTGACCCATCCGAACTGGCAGTGGCTTCCTGCCGGGACTCCGGAAGGCATCCGGCGTTTGCTGCGC
>Ga0207090_1016_pt1 | contig 44308 bp, 55 predicted proteins | sample Alteio_BWMinHeat_50_FD_153565 | JGI IMG/M metagenome (GOLD analysis project Ga0207090, IMG submission 153565) | Enriched cells from forest soil in Barre Woods Harvard Forest LTER site, Petersham, Massachusetts, United States -... | ecosystem: Environmental > Terrestrial > Soil > Temperate forest >...
TCGTCGTTCCGGTCCCGCCGGGGGGCGGCATGGACTTCCTCGCTCGCCTGCTAGCAGAACAGATCGGTCGGACACAAGGCCTGACGATGGTGATCGAGAGCCGCCCGGGAGCAGGTGGGATGATTGCAACCGAAGCTGTGTCGCGCGCCGCGCCCGATGGTACCACTCTGCTCATCTATTCATCTGCGGTCCTTATCGACGCGCATGTTCGAAAGCTGAATTTCGATCCGCTGACCAGCTTCGAGCCAATCTGCGACCTGGTAAATTTGCCGTCGGTCATCGCAGTCAACAGCGCCTCACCCTACCGCACGCTCGCCGACCTGCTGAACGCAGCACGCGCCAAGCCGCGGGAGTTGACGCTTGCAAGTCTTGGCCCCGGAACTGTCCAGCAGATCGGCTTCGAAGCGCTCAAGCGCGTGGCCAACATCGACATGACCTTTGTGCCTTATCCGGGCATGGCTCCTGCGGTTAACGCGTTGTTGGGTGAGCATGTCACGTCGATGTTCGGCAGCTACCTGAATGTGGCGGAGCATGTGAAGGCGGGCAAGCTGCGCGTACTCGCTACCGCCTCGCGGACGCGGATCGAGCCGTTGCCGGATGTGCCGACCGTCGCTGAGTCCGGCTACAAGGACTTCGAGGTGGACAACTGGTTCGGGGTGGTCGCGCCGGCGAAAACCTCGAAGGAAGCGCTATCCCAACTCGCCGGCTGGTTTGCCGCCGCCATGCAGGTACCTGAGATTCGGGCGAAGCTTGTCGTCCAGGGTCTCTATCCAGTCGGAACATGCGGCGCGGATTTCGGCGCGCTTCTTCGCAAGCAATACGACGAATACGGCCGTGTCATTCGCGAGGCGGATATCAAGGCCGAATAAGTGTACCACATTGAATCGCGAGTTGCCCGAATCGGGGGAAGAGTTGTCAAGCAGATATTGTGCGTCCTATATTCGGTGGCTCAACAAAGCCATTAAATGTAGTCCCCTATCCTTTTCTGTTTTGTGTGTTGAAGTTGCGCTCGACGACTAGGCGCGAGCGGCCAAAGTTTCGGCGGCTTTGGGCAACCACAGTGTCCCGCCGGTGTAGAGAGCCGGGCAGGCGTGGCGAGAGAAAGACGGGGCGTTGGTCGCCGTCGCAGCATCGTAGCCAGGCTCTGTGCGGCGCTTGATCCACGAGTTCATGAGCCGGCAACGGATGAAATTCCGGTGCCAAGATTTCGGCGTCGGCGGCTGAGACCCGGAAGACCATGAGGGTTCCAGCGTTGCCAAGGACAGCGGTGCGAACATTGTCGCTGAGCTGCTCCATGTACTGGTTCGCAAGCGAGAAGTGGGTCGCGAATTTGCGTGCCTCCGAAAGCAGCGACGCGAAAGCGTCGGTGCTGAAGGATTGAAACTCATCGACATGGACGAAGAACGGTGCCCGAGTTTCGGGTGCCAGTTCGCTACGTGCCATGGCGACGAGTTGCAAATGCGAGAATAAGAGTGATCCGAGAAGATCGGAGGCCTGCTCCCCTATCTGCCCCTTGGCAAGATTCGCAACAAAGATGCCGCGATGATACATGGCGTAGCCGAGGTCAAATTTGGGCGCGACCTGTCCCAAAATATTGCGGAGGATCGGCGAAGCCGTGAATTGACCGACCTTGTTGAGAATGGGGCTTGCCGCTTCCGCCTGAAATTTTTTGTCGTAGCTCGCGTACTCCCCCGTCCAGAATCGGGCGATGACGGGATCGGCAATGCGCGCGACGATGCGGGATCGAAAATCCTCGTCAGTATAGATCCGCGCAAGATCAATGAGCGTCGGCCGCGGGCTCTCCAGGAGGGCGGCGACGCCGTGAAATAGATGGTGCTCAAGCCGCGGTCCCCAACTCTCGCCCCACAGGTGCTTGAACGCGGCAACGATGCCGGCGGCGGCAAGCGCATGGCGCTTCCGCGGCAGACGAGCCAATGGGTTGAAGCCGACCGGGTGTTGCGTGTCAGTCACATTGAAATAGCATACCTCGTGGGTCCGGTCGCGCGGGATGGCGTCGACGATCGCTTCGGCAAGATCGCCGTGCGGATCGATGACGGCTATCCCCTCCCCCGCCATGATGTCGTGCATGGCCAGATTGAATAAGACCGTGCTCTTCCCGGAGCCGGACTTGCCGACAATATAAAGGTGTCGCTCGCGCTCCTCGCGAGAGAACGTTATTCCGCTTCCGATCGCGGTCGTTGCGATGATGGGTGGTTCCGGCTCCATAAATCCGGGGCAGCCTCCGGTGCGAAGCGCTTCGCTCGAGGTGGAGCGCTGGTCACCCGTCATCCTACCTGCTGTGGAGATGCGGTAGGTGGTGACCCGCCGGGCGTGCCTGTGGTGGGGCGTTGCCGGCGCGGTACGCAGAGGCTGTCCTGAAGTTGTGAGCAGAATTCCTCTCCGCAGTATAACCTGCGGCAACTCGTGCCATGGTGTGGATATCGACGAAGAGGGTTTTCGACTTGCCGCGGCGCACCATCGGGAATACTCTTTTCTTAGCCGAAGATCGTCAAAAGAGACCGAAGGTAGGCTCCGTATTGGGGTGCTTTACTCGGAGGAATCGGATATGACGACAGTCAGTCGCAAAGGCGACTCTGAAATTAGCCGCATCATTGAAGTTCGATTAGAGGGACTGACGCTTCGCGTGGCGGACGTGCGGCATTCAATCGAATTTTACGGCAACAAGCTCGGTTTTGCAGTTGAGATCAACAAAGCTCCACAGTTCGCGATGGTCCGTGTCGGCGGGCTGACGGGCGGTACGATTGGTCTGCTAGCTCACGATATCAGCGATCCTTTAGGATCAAACAGCGCGACGCCTCGTCAGCGGGCGGGCATCCACGTTGAGTTAACCACCGATCACCTCGATGCACTTTATGAACAGCTTAAAGGTCGAGGGGTGGAGTTTTTCGAGCCTCCCCACGAGGAACCGTGGGAGAGGTCGATGAGGGTTCATGACCCAGACGGGTATACAATCGAATTTGCTGAGGGTCGGCGTGGACATCGGGGTGTAACTTAAAAACAGTGCGTGCGCGGCGATTAACGAGTACGCGTCCTAGTTTGCCGGTGGGATGTGACGGGAACCTCAAGTTCCCCCAGCCCGATTCCCGTCGTGAGCCCCGTAAACCCCGCGCGCCCCGCGGGGTTTAGTTTGCCGCCGCCGAAAACCAGTGAGCACTCTATTTCAATATCCGCGGGGAGGAAACGGCCTAATCGAGCCATTGTCGATACGTCGCACAATATCTGCTTCACGACTCTGGCCCCGATTAATGCAACTCGCAATGCGATGTGGTACACTTGCCCTATATGGCAAGAATAACTATTCCAAAAGCGCTCGCGGGCAGCGATGACCTGGTTGTCGTTCCGAAGAAAGAATATGACAATCTTCTCGCGCGTGCAGAGAATGCGGTGGGGGAGCAGGACGTCCTCCGTTGGTCACGGGAGGCTAAAGAGCTCCATCGGGTCGGTAAGCTTCCCAAACTTACCTCTCTCCGAAGGCCATGACGATCTACTATCACCCTCGCTACCAGCGCAGTTACAAACGTCTCGATCCTCAACTTCGGAAGACAGCCGACAAACGCATCGCGCTTTTTCGCTCGGATCGATTTGATCCGCGCCTCGACACCCATCGTCTTCATGGCAAGCTAAAAGGTTTCTGGAGCTTTTCGGTCGACAGCCGGAGGCATCGGATTCTATTTGAATTTCTGACCTCCAGCCAGGGAGCCGTCGTTTTCCTCGATATCGGAGATCATTCGATCTATCAGTGATATTCACCGTCGAATTCACCCGATGTTGCGCCAGAATATGGCTCAACAGAGCCATGGAATGCACTAAGGGTCGCAGAAGTTATCTTGTGCGACGTATCAAGAATGGCTCTGTTGAGCCACCTCCCCTTCAAATTCAGTCTGATCGAATGCCGTCTTGCGATGAACCTGCCGCATTCCACTGATGGCCGAACGTCGACACCTAGAGGCTTTGTAGGCATTTGCAAATCGTGATTGCATCTAAATTTGAACGCAACTAGGTTTGTCATCGTCGTGAACTTACCCGCGCGAGTTTCTCGGCTTAACCCCAGCCGGAGTCAGCACAATGATGAACGGTCTGCCCGATGGCTCCTTTTCTCTGAAAATCAACTTAGGTTGGCGCGCAAGCAGAGTGGATACTAGCCGCGTCGTTCACGTCGAAATCCAAGATGATGGCTTTGTCCTCCGAGATGGGGTGTATGCGGCGACAGATTGGACGGCTCACTGTTGAGTAGTCCTGGCCATGGACTTGGCAGGGCCGTGCCGTCCTATGACTGGCGCAGGAGGAACGTCGTCGAGCGTTTAACAGCGTTCCACATAGTCGCACGAGCGCGGTCTCTCCCCTACCGCGACAGCGGTTTAATGCAATATCTGTTTGGCGCCCCTTTGCCACCTAACTCGCGGATTGCACTTCAAGAGACAATTCTCACAAGGAAAGGTCACTCCAACTCGCCGGCGCCTTGTCCAGAATCGCACTCAGCTTTAAGTGGAGCTTAATCTCCTTAATCTGATTGACGCTCCGGCCATGCGAATTCCCATCTGGAAACATCAGATTGGTGCTCAACTGAAGTTGCCATTTATCAACACGTGGATCGATATTATTGACTGCCTGAAGCGCGGCTAATCTAGTTGCCGCTGGATCATATTGACATATCTTTTCTATCAGCACCGGAGGCCGTGCGCTGGCGTTACCAGGCGATAGTAAGTCGTCAACTGACGGCGGAAAAATAATAGCAGTTGACGACCGTAAACGGTTATTTTCATCCGCGGGCGACTCTGAAAGCATAGATACGCCAATCGCACGAATTCTTAATCGTTTTACTGCCTGTGGAAATTCCTTATCAAGCGAAAATGACAAATAGCCGGCGCCAAATGCAGCATTCCAAGGACCGCTTGGGACTAGCTGAGATTGTGAACTGGAATCTGGCTTGAGCGCACGCGGCTGATGAAGAGAAACAACGTGTTCAAAATCCACTTCTTCGACCGTTGCCACTTCCACTTGTTCAATCACATCACGCAGAAATATTACCAGGTAATCGAGATAGCCAACCTCAAATGGCGGCTTCAGCGAACTGGATAGTCCAAAGATTTTGTTCACAGCGGGCTGGATGCATCTTATCTTTTGATAAGCAATTCCAATGTCCTGCTCAAGAAACGCACGTGTACGGTCTAGGCGCTCACGATAGTTCAAAGGGTGACCGGGCGTGCTATGCCGGGCTTGTAGCGCCGTTTGATACTCGTCTAGGGCTGCCCACTTCTTCCGAACGTTTTTCTTTCTGTCTTGCTCCCCTTCGATGGCTTTCGCGGAGGACGTTGCGCTACCTTCCGTAACAGCAGCAAAGCCCTTTGAAAGATCACTTAGACGATCGTATCCGAATTTGATGGCGCCGTTATGTTGCCCTTGCTGCTCGAGACGGCGTTGTTCTTCAACATAAGCCGCAAGTTCGATTGCTTCTAACGGTTCGCGCTGATCCAGGAATAGCTTATATTCCAACGCGCGGCGAACAGCTTGTTCCTCTAAGTCATAAAACTCTCTGCGATAAGCAAGACATCTATCAAGCAAAGTACTTGCTGACGAGATCAAACTTTCTACCTGATATGGATCAAATGGCGGTAGGGTATGCTTTAGTAGGTCGTCAGTCCTATTGAAGACCACCAGATCTGAATTAAGATCAATATCGAACGGCTGCAGCCATTCAAATCCCTTTAGCCCGGCTAGATGATGCTTGGCCTTTGTCCAGCGGCTATTGTCGAGGTCGGCTCTGACATCTGACAACATTCTCGGACGAGTGCCAAAGGGTGAAGGCACACTTGTCGGCGCGGACGGCTGCGCAGCGGCTGCATCTAACATTCCGCCAATTACGGCAGCGGATGTCACAGCGCCTAGCATTTCCCTTCGATTTATCAGATCATAGAACTCCTCTGACATAATGTACCTCCGCAGTTGTTCGGGCTGATCCCTTAGATCAGTCCCAAATAAGAATGATAACCGCCACCCGCCGCGTCCGAAGTAGAGCTTCCCTCTTCCGAAGAGGCGTCTGAACCGAAGGCCGAACTAGGGTCCGGGTCAGCTCCTGCGTCGGAACTCTGGCCAAGACTTGAAGGGCCTGGCGGAGTTACCGAGGAGAGGTCCGGCACGTCAGGTGGTGGAGATGAATTTGGGTCAGCGTTTTGGTCTCCGGAGTCCGGGTCCTCTTTCGGCTTGCTGTCTAAATTTATGAGTTTCCACTTATCTACAAGGTCCCCGTAGTCGACCCCTAGGAAATAGCGGTTTGCAAGAGCCTCACCCACTGAACTAGAGGTACTCAATCCGACGATGTCGAATGCGAAATTCCCGAGAGCTTGGATAAACTCCACGCCGCTTTGACCCCACGCAGCACCGAGGGGTGAAACGAATAAACCTGGTCCGAGGTAAGCAGAAGAGCGCCACATGTCCTGGAGCTGCTGATCGGACATTGGCATTAGGGTCGCAGTGCCTAGAGCGACACAGCTCCCAAGTCCCAACACGGAAACAGTAAGTCCGACCGCAGCTAGTGGTGGAACTGACAAAGCCGCGAAATCTGCCTCAAAAAGAGGCGCACTAGACACAAAACACATAGCGGTTGCTTTGAGCAGATCTCCAAATCGCTCTTGTGAAAAGTAGGCCGACGACGTGTCCGTCGTCTGATCTGATTGTTGTTGCGACGCAAACCCCGGTGGACGGAACACGGGCACGTTCGGCTCCTGACTTCAAGATCGCGGGCCGCAAGGGTGCGTGCGGGAAAATAGCATGAAGCCTAAACTATCTCGACGCAAAGGACGCTCTAATCGGCGAAATAGCAAGAGCATTTTTAGAATGGGCAGAAATTACCGCAGAATCAGTTTCCACGGGCAGTCCCACAAGCAAGCGCAATCTACCGCGCAGTGGTTTAGTGCAATATCTATTTCGCGACCTATGTGACCCAAGTCGACAGTTGCACTTCAGAAGACAATTCTCATTCGCCCGGTCGCGAGATGGAGGTGCGGCCGTGCTCGATTATGTTCCGTGTGCTATACTACTTATATGACCTCTCGGGACATCAAGACCGTATTGGCCCGCGTGCAAACGTGGCCCAAAGGCGCACAGGAAGAAGCCGTCAAAGCCCTTCGCGAAATCGAAGAGGACTTCTTTGTCGGTGCTGAGACGAGACGGGAGATCGCTCGATCGCACGAAGAGGCGATGCGCGATCAAGGCGTATCTCTGGATGATATAAAGGAGCGCCTCGGCATGTAATCGGGATATGCGGGTTAGATTTACGCTCACCGCGGATGACCAGCTAGATCGATTGCCCCGTCGCCTGCAAACGCGCATCGTCGAAAAGCTACAATTTTACTCTACGCAGCCAGATCCATTCCAATTTGCTGAGCCGCTCCCGGGCTCCAGTGAGTATCGATTTCGAAACGGCGACTACCGCGTAATATTCGAAGTCATGCACGATACGATGTGGGTGCTTGCTATCAAGCGTCGTGATGAGGCTTATAGGTAGCAATTGCCTCCTTGAGGCTTTGTGCGTCTCCCCTATCGGGGCCGGGCTGTCGTGAACGAAGACGCTTTGCTTTCTCCGCCGTCCGGCTTCCATCCCTGACGTGAAGACGCCACCCCTCGCCGGAGGCAGTCGGTCCCGGGTCCCGCCTACGGCGGCGCTATGCTGACATGGGGTAATTGCGGCGCTGCTACACTCTTCGCCCTCAATGATTCGCTTGGAGGCAACGATGGAGCAATTTGTCGGCTTGGATGTGTCACAGGCGATGACCCACCTTTGCGTCATCGGAGGCGATGGAAAGATTGTCTGGCAAGGAAAGTGTCTGTCGACACCCGAAGCCATTGCCGAGACCATTAGATCGAGAGCACCTGACGTTGTGCGCATCGGACTGGAGAGCGGTCCTTTATCGACTTGGCACTGGCACGCGTTGAAGGCAATGGGACTTCCGGTGGTGTGCCTTGATTCTCGGCATGCGCAGGCGACCATGAGCGGCCAGGTAAACAAGACCGACAAAAACGATGCTCATGGCTTGGCCCAGATCGTCAAGGCTGGCTGGTACAAAGAGGTCGGGGTGAAGAGCCTTGCCAGTCATACCATCCGCTCGATGCTTGGCGCCCGAGCTCAACTTGTCGGCATGCGGGTGGAAGTCACCAACCAGATCAGGGGCATCCTCAAGACGTTCGGCATCGTGTTATCAAGACGAACGGGCGAGCCGTTCGAACGGCTCGTGGAGGAGGCATGCCGCGATAACGACGGCTTGCTCAATCGTACCGTGCAATCCCTGCTGTGCGTTCACTCCTGCCTCAAGGAGCAGATTCGGCATCTCGATCGCCAGCTGATGGGCTGTGCACGCACGAGCGCCGTGTGCCAGCAGCTTATGACCATTCCGGGTGTCGGCGTGCTCACGGCCCTAGCATTCGTGACAGCAGTCGATGATCCCACGAAGTTCGTCAAGTCCAGTAGCGTTGGCGCGTACTTCGGCCTGACACCGCGGTGCTATCAGTCGGGCGAGATTGACCAGAACAGGGGCATCTCAAAGTGCGGTGATAGTCTTGTACGTACCTACCTCTTTGAAGCCGCCGGCACGCTGTTGACGCGAGTCGAGAAATGGTCGGCTCTCAAAACCTGGAGCCTTCGGCTTGCCAAGCGAAGCGGTATGAAGAAGGCGAAGATCGCTGTCGCCCGCAAGCTTGCCGTGATCATGCACCGCATGTGGGTAAATGGCTCATCGTTCCAATGGTCAGCGGCCGAGCCGGCCGCGACCGCATGAATTTGGAAGTGAACCCGAAGAAATCCGTCGCTTGACGGTAATCTTGTCCCTTGCCGGGACGAGCAGCGGCAAACCCGTCAGGAGTGCTGCAGCCGCCCCCTCGTCGAGGCGGATTGCGTTGCTGACATTGGGAGCCGCGGCGTCCGATGCCATGCTGTGGCGAGCCTCGACTCGACCACGAAGAGAACGCTGAAACCGGCAAGAGCCAAGCAACGGAGACCGGCGATAGGAATTTTATAAAGCGATCGAGAGTAAGCCCCAAGGTCCGCTTAGCCGTACATTGCGGACTAAAGTCGGATATTGCGCGGCGTCCGCGAAGGGCCAACGCACAATTCCGGACGTTCCGATAATCGGGTACTCTTTCGCGGAGCAGGGCCGCATCCAGGCGTTTGCAACCGGAGGGGAAGCCATGAGTCGAATTATCACAGTCGCCGTTTCGTCCGTCGCGTTGGTAGCATTCGGAGCCGCATCTCAATTATCCGCCGATGATAAGGACAGACTTATCGGCACATGGAAGCTCGTCTCGGGTATCAGCGAAGACCTTGCGACACGTCAGAAAACCAACATCTACAAGAGCACCCCAGTTGGGTTCGTTACCTTTGGTGCCGACGAAAGAGTAATGACCATTGTTGTTGACTCGATCCGAAAGAAGCCGATCGGGTCCGTTGCTACTGCGACCGAGGCGGAGGCGCTCTTTCGATCCATGGTTGCTTATGGGGGCACCTACACTGTCAAGGCAAACCAGGTGATCCTTCACGCGGACGTATCGTGGAACGAGACGTGGACGGGTACAGACCAGATTCGCGATTACAAGTTTGATGGTGAACGCCTGATACTCGCGACTTCCCCATCACCGGATGCCTTCACGGGCAAGATGAGCGTTCGTACCCTCGTCTGGGAGAAGATCAAGTAAGGTCGGCTCAGGGTCATTCAGCGACACACTGCAGGATATGGCTCACCGTCTGCTCTTACACCAATAGCCGACCTTGCTCTTGGAGCGTAGGCCGCCCAATGGGCGGGTGCACGTTCTAGGCCGTCAGGAAGCTAGAAAGCGGTTGACGCTGGGCCCGCAATTAGAGAACCCTCCTACGGCTGCCTTGTTAACCGGTCTCGGTGTTGGCGGACGGTCTCCGCTGCGCTCCCGCCCGTATGCCCATGTTTTCCTCCAGGCGTAGGCACACCTCCCAACAACAATTCGAGTCCGTCCCACATAAAACTGTTTCTTACTCTAGTGTAACCAGCAGCGTGCGCATTCCGTTCCGCAGGAGTGGACTATCTAAACGCGCTACCCCGACCCGCTCCCCTTCCCCAATTCCTATTTGCTTAGCGATTCCTTTGTGGCTCCGATGCCACACCCATTGAGTATCGCCACAGCGGGCCCGTGCTTAGCTTTTCTTCCGCCACTTACAGGTGTATTATCGCGGTGACCTAAAGGTGGAGACCGCTTGCCATGAGTTTCCTTTTCCGTCCTGCCGCAATGGGATGCGGTGTAGTTCTTCTTTTCGGTGGCCCGGCTCATAGCCAGCAGCAGCTTTCCCAATTTGAGCCTGTAACGCTAAGAAATTCCATCAAATGCGAACTCGGAACATTTGCCCGCGACTTAAAAAATGTTGTCGTAAACCCTGAAAAGCTGAAGGCTAAAATCACCATTGCAGGGAAAACATCCACAGCCACTTCCGCAGGTGGCACTCTTACACTTCCATTTTTTCCTGTAGGAGGTGGTGGCACTCAAGGCACCGGCTTAGACGACTCCTACAACATCAGCGTTACATACAACATCCACCCTGCCAACGGGATAAACTGCAGCAAGAAAAATCTCATAAACACGGGAGTACTTAGTTGCCTGAGAACCAACAAGTCATATTTCTTGGAGGCGGCATCGGGCGATGCTGCTGATTCTGTCGCATGTACTCATCAAGTGACCGCAAGTACTGCGCTGACCGCAAACGGCAAATTCACCGTTTGGTTCGTTAACGTCGGCCCCAGCTTTTCGAATACAGTCACGCGTGTCTATTCGATCGGTGTAACAGCGCCAGCGGCCAAAAAACCTGGCGGCCCGCCGGATACATAGGGTGTTCCCTTCCGAGCCAACCCCTCGTCCTTTCTTTACTGGATTAGCAGCCGCAGCTCCCCGTCAAGGGGCAAGCCCTTGACTGCTTCGCTTGGCCGGCTGCCGAGCTGGTAGACATGCTCTCGCATAGCGAGGCAGGTCGAATTACCAGCCAGTTCATCAAATATATTTATGAACAAGAAAGTAACGTTCCCCGAGCGCGTAGAGCGTCTGCAGACTGCTGCAGAAAGCTTGCGCGTCGTCCTCGAAATCGTCGAGGCCGAGGCTACCGCCATTGCCGAAGCGCACAACCGCTTTTCCGCAAGGAAGACGCAGTCGCGCTCGGTGAAATCAGCTGAGTAGCGGCTCTCTCCAAACCCGATCCCCTAGCGGGGGTCGGGTTTTGGTGTGTCGGATTTCCGAATGTGGCACGAGGCCGCCGACTGAGGCAGCCTTACTTGGCGGCGGGCCGTGTCAAATAGGCATGAATTTGGCCGACCGTGGCAATTTGCTCGATAAGGGCGCTGGCGCCAAGAAATTCGCTGTCATTGGCTAGGTTAATCCAGAGCGTTCGGAGATGGGTGAGCATTTCGCGCATCTTCGGGTCCCTCGTAGCTTCCATAGCCCGCGTGCACTCTGCCGCCTTCTCCCATAGTTCCCTTTGGGTCATGTTCGCCTCTGCAGGAGACGCACGGAGTTCAACTATGAGAAAGCGGGAATGTCCGTTCGGTCCCCGACTCATAAGAGGTAAAATTTGAAACCTGCCGGTACTTAATTGCCATCGCCTCGCTTTTTCTGGTTACAGGCACTTTTACAGCTAATTTATGAAACCAAATCAACACTTTGGTGTTTGTTCCGAGTTGCATCAAGACGGATTAGGGGGTGATGCCAAGTTCCGAGTACTATCGCCGCCAGGCGGACACGCTTCTTATGTTGGCGCAGATCGCGGCCGATCCCGCAGTCTCGGCTCGGTACCGGGCTCTGGCGGTGGAACACACAATGCTGGCCGCGAGAGCGAGCGAAGATATGGTTCCACATCGGTCCGCAACCGAGAGTCTGTCGAGCGCTGCCGGCGAAAGGGAGGCCGGCTGACAGGACGCCCTATGCCACAGAACGATCCGGGCCGGTCGCCGGTTGGCGGCTCTCGTCTGCCTGCTCGGAAAGATGCAGCCAACAAATGGCAAGCTGGCGCATAATGTCCCGTCGGCGCGGATCCGAAAAACCCTTGGCCAACGAATAGCACTCAGCCGCGCGCTGTTGATAACGGTCCGCGGAACTCATCGGCGCAATCCGCTTTGCCCGACCCTCCCGCTCAAATGGGGTAATGTGGAACTTGGGGAGTTGTTCCTCTCTTCAAACCTCATTCCCCAGCGGATACGTACAGACCCCGCCGCCCAACACCAATCGCCTTTTGTCAAGTACACCTGAAAGTTTGCCCCTGAAATTGACCCTGCCCCACAGGGCGTCCGCTTCCCCGAAGCGGACTAAATAGTTCACTCTTTTGCAATTGTCCGATCGATCGTTCGGGCACACCAATCCGCGCTCGGTGAAGTCGGCAGAGTAGCGGCTAACATCAAACACCCGATCCCCTAACGGGGGTCGGGTGTTTGGTCGTTTGATATAGGAGGGCTTGGGGTTCAGTCTCTATCAACGCCGCCGTGCCACGAGCACGCACCACGACGCCCAAAGCTGTGACTTAGCCAACCGTCTCTGCAAAAGACGCACCGGCCGGCAACGCCAACTAATCCGACAAAGGCAACAGCTCCTGCGATGATCAATCCGGTCATGGTCTGATCTCCTAGGTGAGTGATCCGACTAGACCGATTCGCCAGGATTCGCAAAATAAATGCGACGACCCTTCCACAAACAATATGGCGTCTGTGTTCAATCAGGGTCCTGCCCCACTCTCGCCACAACACCAACAGCATTTTGTCAAGCGCGCTGAAATTGAAACCGCCCCACACCAATCCCCTTTTGTCAAGTGCGCCTGAAATTGGTCATCGGCCAATTGAGTTGTTAGCTCCGCGGAATGTCTAGCCATCCATTGGCGTTCAGATTGATTGGAATGCCGTTTGCTCGAAGGTGTTCAATCAACCGAGAGTGTCTTTCCGGAACAAGACCGTCCCAGTTCCATTTAGTGCAGTTATCGCAAATCTGAACATTCCAAGCTGCTATATGTCGGCCATTGTACAAGTGTGGCCCGAATTGAAATGGCCTTTCACATAGGAAGCAGTCGTAAAGGATTTTGTCGCCTTCCATTCTTTGTGCCATATCCGCTCCCAATTTCTGCTCAGTGAGAGTTCAGCCCTCGCCATAATAGCCGTCACCATTGTCAAGCCCGCCTGAAATTGCGCCCCTGAAATTGAATCTGCCCAGCAGGGGCATCCACTTCCCCAAAGCGGACGAAATGGTCCATTCTTTGACGACTGTGGCGCTGAGCACTCTTACGAATTGTGCATGGAGGCGCTCATGGTAGAGCTCCTGCCAGCGACTACCAAATGCTGAGGGCCTCCTAGGCAAGAGAATAGCCTGACACCAACAAGTAAAAAGCGACCGTGCGCCGTATCTTCCCATCGCCACTTGAGTTCATGCAATATTGTCGGATCGGACGGCGGCAAATCTTGTAACATGCCTCCAACAAGATAGTTGCCGTCGAATTCCTTCCGTCCCAGTATAAAATCATTCAGTAGCGGCGTGAATGATGGTGATCCCAATTCCGCGACTGCGTATGAATGTGCAATCTTTGCCAACATTCGACCCAAGTCAACTGGGCGGACACGCATATGTATTTTGCCGCCATCGGGAATTATTTTCTTAATGTTGTTTATATAATCGGCGCCTAGCGTAACGACAACGAAGCTGACGTTCATACTCGTATCCGGTCCGCTATGCCCTAGTAAAATGCGCGGAGTATCGAAGCCAAGCATTTGCAGCGCGGTCGGATGATCTATGATTGGTATGTTGTGCCGAACGATGCCGGATGAGCCCAATAGTTCTATTTCTAAAGACTTTGGCCGCTGTTTCCTTCTGCGAGTAGGGAAATTCAGTTTGATTCGAGCGTTACCAAACATTGTTCGCAAAACAGAACCTTCAAAACGCCCCGTGATCGTGGCGCACGGTGTGCAACTCGCCTCCGGCAGTTCGAATTGGCCTCCGAGACCGTACGGTATGATATGTTCCGTGGTGAGCTTGTTCTGCGCGCCGCAGTAGATACATTGCCGTACCGCGGAATACCTAGACATCGAAAGGGCTCCTGTTCCCGACACCAATCACACTTTGTCAAGCGCCCTTGAGATTGTGCCTCTGAAATTGAAACTGCCACGGGGCGTCCGCGTCCCCGAAGCGGACTAGGTCTTCTTTCTAACGACTATCCGCTCACCGTGCGGGAAGTCGCCCTGAGCCTCGATGATCTTGCGGTGCTGCCCGCGTCCTAGTACTTCGGCACTGAGGGCGCCGATTTTGGCGACATGGTTGCTGGCGAATCGATCCGATCAGCCCCGCCTCGACCGAAACCGCCACCAAGGCCGATGCCAATTCCGAGTCCAATTCCGGTGCCTATAGCGCGGCCTACCTCGGGGGACGGAGTTGTAGTGTCACCGGGGGTCTGTTGCTTGGAGACTGTTTTGCCTCGGGATTTCACCGAAGGTGTGGGTGACTTTGCGGACGTTGGCGGGCACGGGACCCGAACAAAGTTCTTTCCGGTCGCACGGACAAATGCCCTGTTGGGGTCGGACTCCCTATCGGCACCATACGGATAGTCAGGTACAGCTTGTCCCGTGCTGGAATCTCTCCAAGTGCCATCTTGATCCCGAACAAAGTTCTTTCCGGTCGCACGGACAAATGCCCTGTTGGGGTCGGACTCCCTATCGGCACCATACGGGTAGCTCGGGACAATCTGCCCCGTCTTTGAGTCTTTCCAGCAATAGCCTTTGTCCTGTGCGTGCGCGTTTTGATTGAAGCCGCCTACGGTCAATATCAGCCCTAGCCAAACAACCACAAGCCTGGTCGAGCCAACCGCAGGAGCGCGGATTCGGGCTTTCGTGAAGGACATCAGGTTGGCTCCATCGTTGCCCATTGCGAGGACGAGGTTGAAGACCGGCATAATCTAGGCGAGCGGCTTTCAAAGATAGGAGCCCCGATCGCCAGAGAACACACGGCCATTTGAGAATTCGCAGCTCCGCCCCGCGCTACGAACTCCGCCGCGAGGATCGCGGGGCTTCTCGCTACAGTTCTAGGCTTTCTTCTTTCTTCGCTTGGCCTTTTTGGCTGTCTTTTTCGCAGCAGTTTTTGTCTTCGTCTTCCTCTTTTTTGACCTTTTTTTTGAAAACACGCTCGGCCAGCCGTTCATGTGGTGCCCTCCTGCCCCGTTAATGTGATGCTTTCCGCTCGTTCGTTAAAGGCTTTAAGCTCATTGCGTGATGCAATGAGCAAAGCGAGCGCGACGCCAACAACAACGACCCACGCTGCGAGATTCGGTCCTTTCGGCCCGTACGCGGCGTAAGATGCAAACCCGCCAACGATGGCGACGAATGCATTGGAGTAATATTGATAATACCGATAGTTGTTTTCAATTGCGCCTTGGAAGGCCGTCAGCACATCTTTGTTTTTGAGATTCCCATAGTTTATATTTCCGCGTTTCAGGCGCGTGATGCGATAAAAGACTATCTCCTGAACAATTGCCCATCGCACTGCATTAATCAGCAGACCGACGGCAAGAGATGCAAGCGTCGTGTAAAGAAATCCCCCCACGGTTGGCGCGTCGGTGCCGCTGGATTTTGCAAGCCAAGTCGCAACCTCTGGCCATGAGTAAGAGAGCGCCCATAAGAGCAGAAAGCCCGGCAGCCAAAATGCAATAATGACACCAAAATTCTTTTCCGTGACGTCCTTCATAGAAGCACACCGGTGGGCTCAATGCATCGAAGAATGCCGCTTTCAGACCGGTCAAGCAAAGTCAGAAAGCAGTTTGACTGTTCGCAGCGGCCCGTGGCCTTGACTCAGTGGCGACGCCTCGACTTACAACTCCGGATTCCGCCGTGCTGCTCGGGAGTATGAGCTGCCCTCAACCCAAGGTCGGAGTGTCCGCAATCCCAGGTGCAGAGTCAACCGCCTTTCAACCGCCCAAGCATTGCGATGGTGGTGCGAGTTGGCTTGGCGCATTCGAGTTCCCCCGATACGGGCCCAAGACAAAACCTTTTATTGTACATTCTCCTTCGCCAGTGGGCTGAGATCACTGTCTTATCACGGGCTCTTCTTGGGACAGTTCGCAACCGTGATCATTGCTTGTGGACGAATCACATTGCTCGAAAATGACTCTCGCGATTCAACTGCGGCAGCCTCTAAGCTGCGGCCAGGAAAGCCGATTTTCCGAATCAGGTGACAGCAGAGGAAATTTCAGTAGCTTCATTCTGATCCAAAGCAACACAGGAGCGAAAAATGGGCGACTATTTCAGGCACCCGATTTTCTTCGCCGTGTGTGTGATTGGCGGCTTGGTTCTGGTCTTTGTCTCGCGTGGAATCCTTGGGGGATCATTTGTAACATTTGGATTGAACGGGCTGAGAGTTGACCAGCAGATACTGCGAGACGAGCTCTCGTTCGAACATCAGAGATTCTTACGAGAACTGGATGAAGTTGCCCGAGAGACGGACCACGAGCGGCAATTGGAAATGATCGAAGCGCTCAAGAAACGCCGCGATTTAACACTGCCAGCTGAACCAGACGAAGGATATTGAACCGTTCGGCAATTTCCGGCGCCCGGCTGCGCCGCGCCGCTCTCGTGAACCGACGCCGGTTCGCGTGCCGCGCGTCGATTCGCTCCACGTAAATTCGTTTGGATGAGTCAAGCAAACTTTCTTCTCGCTCCGCGTTGACTCCGCAACCCAGAATCGCGGACGTTGAGCTCGACTCGAAATGGAAGAGCCGCCGGGTCTGGAACACCCGACGGCCCCTGTCCATTCTCGATTCCGCAGGTCCGTGAGCCGGCTGCGGAACAAGGCGAGATGACGATCCGATTCGATTGCGGATTTCGCTTTCGGTCAAGTCTCCGGCTCGTCCCTGAACGGAGAACATACCGTGATTTTAAATCAGGTTACATGCATCACCAAACCCCATCCGCACAGCCCGCGTGAACACATCACCCAAGTCGGCGGCGTCAGTTCGAGCGGCGGGACTTGGTACTACACTCGCGAGCAAGTCGCGAACATGATCGACAGCGGTCAGTGCCGCTTTCACGTTAAGGTCGGCAGGTACGACGTACCTGTCACTACATACGTGAAGAACGGCGTAAAGTACATCAGGACGGTTGCCGACGATACGACCAAGGACAATCTTCTCAGCCTTGATCAGTGTCCTCGGCGCGCCGCCTGAGCAGTTTATTCGCCGTTCTCTCTCGTCGATAGCGAAGCGTAGCCCACCGCGACGCTTCGCTTCGGCGCGGCGGTGGCACCGATTTGCTAGTGACCTAAAAAGGCTCTTCATGGGGCAGTCCGCATAAATTTAGACACGCAGCGCTCGGCAATTCAGGTCTCTCCCAGTCTCGTTACTGACGTCACGCCGCTTGAGTTCATCAAGGAGTATCGGCGGACTGACTGAGACTAAAAAACTCGCTGCTCCGCCAGGTAGCAAGAAATTCCATCCGTGAATTCGAAATATATCTGAACGAAACTAAGCCGCGCTTAGACTAAAGAAAAAAAGGGCAGAAATCGAAACCGCCCAGGTTTATGAAGCGTCTAAATGACGTCACGCGCGTTGCGCATCGACAATCTCTCCGGTGGCATCGGGAACCCCGCTCTATTGCAGGATCCCTGATCAAGCGATTCGATCGTCGACGGGAACGCCGTTCAGCCCGCTCTCATCGGCTGTCCACAATCATCGGAACGCTTTCCGGCTTGCGTCGGAATCCTATCCGCAATCCCTCGGATTCCGCATAGTGCGAAATCATCCGACCTTTAATATCTCGGGGAAAAGAGTTTTCTTCAAGACGGCCCCTTTCGTCGACCCCAACGAGCCCAGGAGGCCCAGGTCGCCCATTCGTTCCAAAACCAATTCGCGATCACGGTCTCTGAGATATGCGCCCGGGGCTAGGCGTCTGACGTCGGCCGGCGATAGCCTCGCGTTGTCGCGGAGATGAGCGAGCACCTCTAGCGCAAAATAAAACTGTTTTGTTCGGCTGTTCCCGGTCAAGGTATTGTAGATATTACGGGGATGGGTCTGATCTCGAACCAGGCCTTTCACAATTTGCGGTATAACCCCATCGTTATCAAGTGAAGTAACACTCTCATACTCGATCCTTTGCAATCCTTGAATATCAGCGGGCACACCCTTGCTAAGTTGTCGATTGAGCAGAATGTAGTAGTCAACGCCCAGTCCGGCGGCGAGACCAATTTCTAAGGCAACGTTGGCGTTCCACGTCGAGATGTCGAACACACAGTAGTCGACGGCGCGAATGTAGCTAGTAAGAATGCCTAAAAGGTGCTTGGTGGTTAGCCCTGTGTCCGCGTAGTACCAGCGAAAAGGAATTCGCTCTAACGCGGTTTTAAATGCCGTGAAGTGAAATTTTGCTTCATCATAAGGACACCCTACAAAAACGCTTGGAAGTAGATATGGAGCGCGTGCCATTGTCTTGTACCTCCAAACCCGATCCCCTGCCGGGGGCGAGTTTTGGTTTGCTGCAAGAGTGAGTTCATCGTCTCAGCGTCGCCGAAACCTTAGGTTTCTTTATTCCTTTGGAAATTTGATTCTATAAGCGACATTATCGAATTCAAAAAATACTTCTCCTTGGTTCGTTTCGCGCCCGAATCTAAACAGGAAGCTGATTATCAAGCCGATATTCTCCACAAATGGCTTCGGGTCGATGTACGAATAGACCAGAACAGTATTTTCGTGGATTTTTTCCCCTGTCTCTGGATTGAGCCACACTCCTTGTGGTCCGTAAAATACTGTTGCTCCTCCGTTTATGTCGAGGAGGATATCGACGATCCCACCGATGTAGTCTTGAAGATCCTGCACAGGCTGGCCGTCTCGATCTTGGTCCGGCAGGTAGATTGTGAGTTTTTGGATTGAAGCGGACGCTGTATGCGTCCCCAACAATTCCAACATGTTAATGTCAACGCGGCCACCTGAAGTCTCGACCATCGTCGCCCCCCGCATCAAAAAACCCCGCTGCTCAGCGGGGTTACTTCGGCCGTACTGCGGCCCGATGTTATGTGCTCGTCTGCGTTTCTTTGCGTTGCCCTTCAGAGCTGGTACTTTTCTTGATCACCTCGTGGTCAACTTTTCCTATTGCATCAGCCGACTTGTCGTGAATGGCTACAGCAGGAATTCCAACTTGATTTAATGATTGGATATTTCCTTCCATCTTTGGAAGGAGGTGACCTTTTTCTCGCTTCCACGCTTCGGCATCCTTACGGACATCCTGCAGTAGCGATTTCGCTCTGGGCGAAAGAACTGGACGATTCTCCTTAGTGAACTTTGCGAACTTCGGCATAAGGGTCTCCGCGGGCTTACCTTCCGCGGTCATTATCACTCCCCTGAACCCCGTCGCGTAAGCTTCCGCTCTCACCCTTTTTGTTTTGTACTTAAGCGTAGGTCTTCCGGCCGCAATAGTTCTCGTGACAATTTCTGCTGCCCAGCCGAAAAGAAGCGTGGCTCCTGAGACTATTTGGAGCGGTCGATTTTCCATGGTTAACTCACAATCAGTTCTTTTGTTGCATCAAGAGTGCTTCCTACGGCATCGTTAACTGCGTCAAAAACGCGCCGTGCACTCGCCAGCCGAATGGCATATCCTTGCTCCAATCGGTAGATCGACGAGATGCTCGGTCGTCCGTTGGGAAGCTTTGCGACCAAATCGGTTACCTCCCAACCGAGCTGCCTTTCTCGAATTTGACGAAGGCCCGGGAAGCGCGCCATTCGGTGCCGACGAGGACGGTTTCGGGCCATGAATTCATCCTAAGGTAGCACTTCTGATCAAATGTATTAAGGCGCAAATGGTCCAAAAACAAGCCTTTTGGAGCATTTAACTCTATTTGACATTCAGTGATAATCAAAGTGTTGCAAAGGCACAACACACAGCCGCAAAATCCCAGCAATTGCACTAATCGGAGTTTTCAATCTGTCAGGCTCACTGCCTGTCCCTTCCCCGTCACCCACTCCACTTCCAGCGGATTACTCGCCGCAAGCGTCGCCCGATCAACAAATAAAAAGAAATTCGACCCCCGCCCGTCGGTCAGCTGGTGCACGATGTCGAGCATATTTTCAACCCGCTCCGCCGAACTCGTCACCATCGCGACGCGCACTTGCTTCATCCCAAACTGCTCGACGTGCCGTTGCGCCTTCCATCCTTCCCAGTAGGTGGAGAGCTTGTAGGAGATGCTCTTGCGCCAGGCCGGTGTGCCGGGGACGTCTGTGCGGATAAGAGGAATGGTTCCGCGGTCGACTTCAAGCACGAAGTACGCTGCGGTCTCATCCGGAAAGCGCAGACCAAACAGCCCATCGGGAACGACAGAGAACGTCTCCCGCTTCCCCATCATCACCTTGTCGACTTTCCAGCGCAGCGGCTCGCGTGCCGCTCTGGTCTCCTCCGGAGCCATTTCGAGTATTTCATGCTCGCGCATGAGCTCCACGTCGCCACGCGTTCGGCACGCAAGCTCTACGCCGGTCATAAAGTCCGCCACTTCGAGCGTATGCTCGATAAAAATGGCGCCGGCGCGTTTGTTCTTCTCCGTCCAGTCGAGCGTATCATCAAGAAGGTGTCCATGCTCCCGCAGCGCTCGCGCGCCCTTCTTGCCGAGGCCATAGACAAACGGGCGCGGCCCGTCCTCTGACAGACTGACCTTCTGCGCGGCGGGACGATCGAGGTATTCATGGTCAAACAAGGCGCGCAGGCAACGCAGGACATTTTGCGGGCTGCCACCATCAAGCGCGCACAAGTGCGCAGATGACAGAAACCGATGCCGTGCGACGTGTGCGAGCAATTTCAAATCCCGCCCCGTCAGTAGAAAGGCTGGAGGACTGTCAGCTCGATGAAAGCGCTTCACCCGTGGCCTCGCCCCAATAGCAAATTCCATATCTCCTATTGTAACCCGTCGGCCCAAGAACCGGCTGTGAATTACTATTGTCCTAGAGTTTCTCCTCGATGATGGATCGCATCCAATCCATTTCAGCCGTGGTCACCGGCTGGCCGGTTTTCTTCAATCGCTCAACGATTTTCGCCAAACCCGCATCTACGTCATGCTTGACGAAAAAGCTCACCAGCATGATGGCAATCGTCGTGGAGACAAAACCCCACACCAGCAGTCCTGCGTCATCTGGCCTTAGCCCGCCAAACAAGGAAGTTAGGGCAACAACAAGCGTTGAGACAACCTTTCCCAGTGACCCGAACATATCCGCAGGCGTTTGCGACGACAGCTCCTCCAACAACTTGCTCCAACTCACCCCCAGCAGTCCGCCAAATAGGGCAGCCTGCGTGGAGCGTCGCATGTGAAGCAGTAAGATTGAGCAAATCAGAGCAGAAATTCCGAGGCCGACCCCTCCTAGAATAGTGGCTTTCGCGCTAAGCAATTCCGGATACACCTGCCCCAAGGAAAATCGTAACGCGACCACGATAATCACGCCGATCAGGACAACCGGTACAGCTTTGCGAGGTGGAATTATGAGGAACATGATGCGTTTCTCCGCTTCGGGGCAGCAACCCGCCAACTGTCAGGCTCTTCGGGAGGCGGCTCCCGCTTGGCGCCGGTCGCTGCTCTCTCGGTTTTCGGCTTTTTGCGCGGTGGCTCGGCTTCGCTGGCTGGACTATTCAGGCCGGCGGCGGCAGCAAAGGTCTCTTGCTCCCGCCTCTCGACAGCCGCTTGCGCGTCAGGCGTCGGCAAAGCGGAAGGGCTGGCCTTGAGTATGGCGGCGCGGACTCCGTCAGCCCCGTCAGCTGGCGCCGGGGTTTCCTGCACACGGGCTACCGCAACCTTGGCGCCCTTCCAGCCCTCGATGCCTACATAGCTGATGAAGGCATTCCCTCTGGCGAGGGAGCGCAGTTCTCGCGCCGCCATGTAGCGGACGTTTTCAAGGCTGTGAACGCCGCCAGGCAGGTCTTTGAACACCGGAACAATGCCCTCGGTGACGCCCTCGCTCGTCGAACTCCCCTCCATACTCGCTTTGACGGACGATTCCGATCGGGTCGTTGAACGTGACCACGTGCGAGAACTGCCGCTTTGTGATCCACCCGCACTGGAAATCGAAGAACCGGTCCCTGCGGTCATCATGTCCGGCGTAACCATCCATCCCGTCGTAGGAACCATCATGGACGTGGATGCCGACATGCCTTCCGCAGCCATGGCGCTACTGGACTCACTCTCCCCTTCGCTCTCGGTATCGCTCTCCGAGTAGGAGGAAGCGTTCGCGGTGCTCGTGGCGCGATGCTGCGCGGCGCCCCAGCTCTTGAAGGTCGTCCGCTCATATCCGACGACCGCAGGCTTCGTGAGCGCCGCAATGGGCTGTTCAAGATCGAACGGAATGACCGTCTCCGCCAATTCCTCCGCCTCTTTGGGATTCTTCAGCCGAAATACGGCTTTCAAATTCGGCCCGTTGAGGACCGCTTCGCGAACCGGATCGTCGGGCTGCCCCAATTGAGCAAGCCATTGGTGCCCGAGCACACACCCAAGGCCGTACTTGCGCGCCTCTCCCAAAAGCTCGGGCACGTCGCCCGAAAGGTAACGCTGGCACTCATCGAGATAGAAGAAGAACGGCACGTCCGGCCGCTGCCGCCGCTTGGCGTGGAAAAAAATAAATCGAGTCAGCAACCGTCCAAGAAGCTCGGCATCCGCGTCCGAGACGCGCGTGCCGGGCGACAGGTTCACCAGTATAATGTGTCCCTCGTCGAGGGCTGCCCGGATATCAAGAGTTCGTGCGGTCTGCCCGATAATGGTGCGTATGGTCGGAGCGCTTACGAATTCGGCAAGCCGGTTTTTCGGTCCCATGACTTCGGCACGAAAGTCTCGCTTGTTGCGCTCATCGAGCGCCATCTGATGAAGATCTTCGAGAACCCCGCGGCTGTATCGGTCGGTCAATTTCGAAAGCGCCCAAGCCCGCACGCCCTTTTTGTCGTGCGGATCAAGGAGCAACTCGGCATCCGAAATGGTAAGTCCAAGTTCCGACAGTGCGGAGAATGTACCCTTCAGCACGCGCCGGATAGTCGGCTTTGCATGCGTATCCTCATCTCCCCACACCCGCTCGAACGCATCGAGCGTGGTGTTGGCTATGACCGACAGATCGGGTTCATCATCCGGCCGCTCCAGCGGATTAAAACCGACCGTGTGCGTCGGCGCATTCGGGTCGACAAGGTGCACGGTGCGCGTCTTGTGGTAGTCCTTCTCATAAAGCCACAACATCATCGAGCGATAGAGGCCATCCGGATGATTGCCGTGCGGGTCGACAACGCATACGCCGCGTCCCCGCTGAATATCCTGGCGGATGCAGTGCTTGAGAAAACTAGATTTGCCGCTGCCAGTGTCGCCAATGACATGCATGTGCTCCAGCCGCGGTTGCTCCGGCAATAAGACTGCCGTGCCGTCTGGGCTGCGACCGATAGCGATTGACCGAGCGTTATAAACGTCCGGCGGTTTTGCCGCGCGCGGCGGATGTCGCGCCTCTATCTCGGCTCGCTTCAGTTTCCATTTCTCGTCAGAGCGGCCCACGAGCGCATCCTTGCGGAAAATACACTTTATGGTACAGTTACTTAGTGCTCATGCGCCTAGCGAGCCGCTGAGACCTTTGAGCGGCTCGCACAACGCGCAGGAGCATGGCATGTCCCTTCTTGATCTTTTTCGCGACCCCTACCTCCGCCAGATCGAGGGCACCGGTGCCGAAGCAGTCGGCCGCTTTCATGCGAAGCGGGCGAACATCGAGCAAACCCGTCAGCAGGCGCTCGACAAGCTCAAAGTGCTTGCCGTACAGCAAGCCATCACGATCGAGCGCCTCAACCACCCATCGTTCTGCAATGGTCCGCGATTGGACGACCCCATTTTCAAGCGGAAAGTCCAAGATACCGCCGCCACTCTGCTCTTTGAATCGCACTTGCATCTTTCCGTCAGCGGCTGATCTTCAGCCTAAAATCCCCCGACTATTTGCCGGGGATTTTTCTTATTCAGCGCTTGCTGAGCCGCTCGATAAGCGCCTTGAGCTCTGCCAGTACCATCCTATTTCCCGCCGTATCCTCGCCATCCGCTTCCGCTTCGAGAATGGTTCTTTCGAGTTCGTCTGCCTGTGCCTGAAGCTCCCCGAGCACTCCGCTCCCGCCCTTTTTCTTTTTAGGTTCAGCCTCGCCGCGTAGGCGAGCAGCCAGTGTCGCGGCATCCAGCTGCTCCGCCTCCTTGCGCTTTTCCCATGTCTCTAAGTTGAGTTGTTTAAGACGCTGCTGATTTTCATACCCCTGCTCGGCGTTGAACGCGCCGCGCTCCGCTTCGGTCAGCTCTTGCCTGCGGCGGTGAGCCGCGACTGCTTTGCGGTGCGCAATGTCCTGCTTGCGCTCCGCCCGTCCGGCTTCGCGCTCCATTCTATCGAGCGCGAGAATATCGTCCAATTCGGAAATCTCATTTATAGCTTGATTCATTCCGACGTAGCTTTTGGCTGCCCGTCCCACCGCGTCGAAATAATCAGCTCGCGCATGCGCATCGGCAGCGAGTGCGGTATTTGCTTTTCGCCGCAGTCCGGCAACGAACCGGGTTACGGCGGCGCCGACTACGGTGTTTGGGTTGCTGGTCGGCATGTTGTCGACCGATTGTCTGCTCGACAGACCCTTGTTCGACCGCACTGAAGGCGCGCTCGGTGGAATAATTTCCCCGTCCCTCGGATCATCGCTACTCATCAGAATGTCCTCCCGCGCCAAACCCGCTCGCGCATATCCTCCGCGCTTGCTCGCTTTTCATCATGGAGTTCCGCGCGTGCCCGCTCGCGCGCTATCGCCGCCCGGGCAAGCTCGGTGTCGCGATCGAGCTTCTCCCGAAGCTTGCGTGCCTTTTCGGCTTGATGCTCGTAATGCCAGCGCGGCCGCCATTGGAAAATATCTTGTGGGCTGACCCAAAGTGCTCGTGCAAGCGATTGCCCATGAATGGCTGTCCCAGCGTCAACCGCAGAGTTCACGATGTCTGCCGCCGGATGCTTTACGAATAGGTAGTCCCATCCGCGGATCAGGGGCATTGCGTTGATTACAAAAAAAGAGACCAGTACAACGGAATGAAACCAAGAATGAAAGAAGACGTACTGGTCGAGCGTTTGAACAAGTGGATCTGAATCGAGTGCCGTATTAAAAGTGGCGAGGGAGAGAGCAAGATACGCGTTAAGGGGAATGTTCAATCCCCAATCACGCAAGCCGGTGCCATCTTTCACTCTTCCGAACCATGCAATGGTTGAAATGATTATGAAAAAGCCGATCAGCACAAACTGCGGATAAGGGCTAAGCGGTCTCCACGCCACTGCGGATGAAAACTGCTGCTCTGCATTTCGCTTAGCCGATTGAATGTTAGACCACTCCTGGGATTGTTCTGCCTCAGGTCGATATGGCTTCACCTGCGAATATAGATTGACCAATTGACCGTTACGGCAAGCGATTTCGCGAACATAGCAGTATTGGATGCATTGCGGACACCACTGGCGACAGCCGGCTAGACTGACCGGCAGCCCATAGTGAACGATGTTGGCATAGCCGCCATATGGGGCGCACGCCTTGGCGTCGCCCTGATCATCCGCGTAGGACGCGTGCGCAGGCGCGCCCCACGAGCTGAGACACACCAGTAAGCAGCAAATACCGATCGTGAAAAGGCGTTCCATCAGCCCCCAGCTCCCACAACCCCGCTACCCTAGCGCCGGTTGTGTACGATGAAAAGTACCCGCCTAAATCTGTGGGCCACTTGCGCTAAGTTACTGCATTTGTTAGCGTATTTGCAGAGCTCTCCGCCCTGTTGACCGCCGCCCGAACCCTCGGACGCCGGCCGTGCAAGACGGAGAAGCAGATGCTTGACATACAGACCGACGCTCCAGCGCCCCGTCACCCAATCCCAATCGAATTTGTCACCATCCAGCTTGCGCCGTTGGCAGACGGTCATCTTTCAGTACCACTAACATCGACGTCTTTGACGAGAGTGAGTTCGACTTGGTCGACGAGGGGATTGTCAGCGAGCGTCGATAGACCAATAGCGCGGTTGGCGGCAGGCCATCCGGAAAATATTCCTCAAATCAGGCGGAGAGACCGATGGCGAATTACTATGTGTCGAAGCCGACCCACCGCGCCTACTCACTTGTTTGGCAGGAGGGTCAAGGAGACCATTGCCTGGAAGTTGGGAGCGTATATCCACATAAAGATGGACACGGCTTCAACCTCATTCTGTACGCGCTTCCAATCGACGAAAAAATTGTATGTCGCGAGATCGCCAAAACCAGCCGGCGCCCGGGTGCAGACCCAGAGATAGCGAAGCCCTAGTACAGCCCTCGTCATTCGTTGCTCAGAGCCCCGTCCAACGGGGCTCTTTTATTCACCAGGCGTAAGACCCCTGCACGCGACCTGCTCCTTATACGCCGATAGGATAATCTCGCGTCGCTCGAACCCCCAAGTTTTCAATAAATACCGGATGAACAACTATGTTGCGATCGGAAATCTCTGAGTCGTATATGCGCTCTATTTGCGAAACAGAGGGCTCGCAGTTATACTCGAAAAGAAAATACTTTTTAAATCTCACCCCGTACTTCGTTTGAAACTCGCTGATTCCCTTTTCGCCAACATTTTTCTCCACAATATGCACATGTTGCTCTGTTTTTGGCAGAATCTCAAAACCAATAATTCCGCATTCCCATAACACCTCAACTATGTGTCCAAGGCTGTGAGACAACGAACCAGCACGGCTTGCCAGCGTCTTATGCGAAAATGGGGATTCTATACCTCTCAGGATGTCTACCATGTCGGAAATTTCGGAATACCTCCGTTTGGCCTCCGTCAGGCGATCCTCTGAAGAGGTTTTCAATGCCTCTTCGACACCAGATCGAATCGCTGTCGGACTTACCTCTAAGATCGGCCCGCCCGCCAACACTTGATCAGCGTTGATATAAGGATAGGCCTCTCGGCTCAAATCAACTTGTGTATGAATGGCATTTCTGGCCAACCGCATCAGATCGCGAGTTCGATGATGTGTGTGCCGCAATATGTAAGAAAACGAATCCTCTTCGCACGATGACCAGTTGTTGCGAAGAGACCGAGTAAAAAGAAGATCCCAAGCATCAGTATCGGCGCGCTGACGCACCTGTCTTTTTACGGTTGTGAACTCGTTCTCGATTCGCTTCACCATGAATTGTCTAAGGAGACCCCGTTCCCACGAGATGTGTCCCATATACTGAGGCAGCTTTTGCGGTTCCCGAAGATTCTCACGTACGCTGCGATGCCAAGGAATTGCAATTTCCACCCGAATGTACTGATTCCGCTTTGGTGAGAAGCTGAATTTGCGTGTGTAGAGATCAAGCAGTGAGACTAGCAGCAGCTGTGAGAGGTTTACGTCCGCCTTCTCGAATACGGACGCGGGGGTATCGATCGGCTCTATGACCACAGCCGGAGTAGTCTCGAAGGATTGTATGTCCGCGAGACAGTCTTGCACGGCCTCTTCAAATTTGTTTGAGAAGGCGCCGACTATGTCACCAATTGCCTGTGCGACTGCCTTCCCAATGTCACCGCCAGCCGCCCCTATTAAATCTGCTATATGGGACCATACGGGTCGAGCATATCGGTCACCAAAATCGATAGACCGAACCGCCTTCCAGTGCGTGCCCGATGGTGAGCCATAGTGTTCGTATAGCAAGCTCAAAATGCGAGCGGTGATTCGTAGAATTTCTGTATTCCAGAGCTCCTCCAAGGTCCTTTTAAAAATCGAGATGTTCTCACCATAATGTTGCTTTAGAGAAAACAGCGTATCAGAATCTAAGCCCTCTTCGTCTAGGTACCAGATGTACTCGTACTCGCGTCCAACCTCTCGCAAGGCGCGTCCCAACTCCCGATGCCTCAACAGAAATGCCGCAGTTTTTCCTACTCCCCACCTGCCGCTTAATATTGGTTGGCCATGTACCTGACTCGGAAATGGGACACTGCATTTGTAAAGTGAGGTATCAAGTCTGGCATTTTCGTCACCGAAAATCGGGCGTTGTAGCGAAATCATTTCTCCCCTCGCTTCGAGCTTCGTCATTCGAGCCCGTGCGTGACTCGCGACTGTGGAGTGCCTTGCCAACAATTAGCCTACAGGCGATGCGCGTACTTTACAACCTCCACTACCGCTGCGTCGATTGTGAACGCTGAAAGATACCCGCGTGAATCTGTGGGCGACTTGCACTAACTGGCGGTATTTGCTAGCGTATTCATGGCCCTCCGCCCTGTTGACCGCCGCCCGAACCCTCGGACGCCGGTCGTGCAAGACGGAGGAGCAGATGCTTGACATACAGACCGGCGCTCCAGCGCCGCCTCACCCAATCCCAATCGAGTTCGTCACCATCCAGCTTGCGCCGCATGCTGATGGCAAAATTCTCGTCTCATTGACGGCAACCACCGTCGACGAAGACGAGCCCCAGCTCCTCGATCAGGAAATCGCTCACGAGCGCATCAATACGCTCGACGAGCTTGTCGCGCTCATCCGCGCGCACGTGCGCATCGGCGCTCATCACTAATGGAGAGCGTCGATGGCGTGGTTTCGGAATTTCTATCGATGTGCCAACTGCAATCGCACGTGGACCGACGAATGGTCGGCCACGTGCGACGACGACTGCCCGCACTGCGGTGCGCGGCATATGTCGCCGTACAAAAGCGAAGACGTCGACGACAACGAAGAAATCAGGGCGGAGTCCAATGCCCAGCATTGACGCCCTATCCAAATCTGACCGCATCCGGGTGCTGAACGACAACTTCCGCAGCACCTTTGTCGGCGGTCAAGTAGTCATAACGCAGGGCGTCGATGCCCTACAAATTGACACCAAAGCCCGCGTTCTCTTGGCGGTTCAGTCCTTCAGCAACTTCACGAAGGAGAATGATCCGCACGGCGAGCACGACTTTGGCAGCTTCGACATCGAGGGCGAGGATTACTTCTTCAAAATCGACTACTACGCCCTCGACATGAACGGCGGTTCGGAAGATCCCGCCGACCCAAGCGTTACGACGCGCGTCCTTACCATTATGCGCGCCGACGAATACTGAAACCCCGCCAACCGAAGGAGTTGAGTATGGCTGCCCAACAGCATCCAACCTACCAGGCGTACACCGTCGTCAAACGAGAGGGCCAGGATGATTTCTGGCTCAACATTGGTGCGGCGTTCATGCACCAAGACGGCGAAGGATTCAATATTTTGCTGCAAGCGTTCCCCGTGAACGGCAAAATCGTCCTGCGTCCGCCGAAAAACGAGCCCGAGACCCATGAGACGGGAACGGCGAAGGGCAACAACGTTGAGCGCGATCGGCAAACCGTTCGCGACGCCAACGATCGGCGCAAGAACCGCAACAGTCGATAATAGATCTTTGAACTTCGCAGCTCGCCTCCGAGCTACGCTGCGAACTCAGCCCCGCCACTCTTGTGTGCGGGGCTTTCATTTGACCTCCGCATGGGTCCGCCTCCGATTTCCGCCCCGCGGGACAGTCCGGTGCGGAATGAGAGGAGGAATCGTCTTTCAACCACGATAGTTCTGTGCGACTCTGGACGACGGGAGGCATCTTCCAGCGAGGGCTATGATGTCAAAAATGCTTTGTGCCATCTTGTACGCTCTCACATTTGTAGCCATTTCGGCTACCGAATCTACGGCAGCTCGAACGCGATACTTTAGAGTGTCGGATGGTCCACCAAATGAAACCTTCACAATCGCCTTAGGTGATCCGGTATTGATTGCAAAAGCCCGACAGATCGTCGCTGGGAACAGTTCCAGCCAGGTGAAGGTGAGCGGAAGGATTGTGAAATGGCCTGCCAAATACAATGGTACGTGGCATTTTCATCTAAAGCCAACATCAATTACGTTCATAACGTTTGCAAACACGACTTGCCTTCGAGGCGCGGCGACCTCTGAAATTGAAGCCAATCTCGATAAAATAGGAACACCCGACTATTCGCCACTTGGGTTTTGGTGTCCCTTGGGATCGAAGGTTGTGGCCGAAATCTCTGCCCACGAGGCATTCCATGGGCACTGATAACCAAAGAGCCGTGCATGACTGATTGTTTGCTTTGCGGATGACCTACGCGGCGCCCTCACCCGTGTGAACGGTAACAATAAAAAGCTCTTCGTCATTGGAAGCGTTATCGAAAATGTACAAACATTTGCGACAGCATGTCCCTAAACGCCGCAAAATACACGCCGTGGTACCAATACGAATCCGCGGCATACGCGAGTGCGGCGAGACCCACGATAATAAGAATGCCTCTCATTGCAGCCTCCTCGCGGGCATGCCGGACGTAGATCTCACTGTCCTAGCTGTTTGAATGTCTAGATTCAAAAAAGGCCGCTCCGCCAAGAGAGCGGCCTCAAGTCTGCATCTTCAGGCGGAACGGCAGATATCAGCCGGTATAGACGACGCGCTTTTGTGCCTCTTCCTCCACCGCAGTTTTGGGCTGCGCCGGGAGCTGAAGCACCGTTGCCTCCTGACCTTCACTTAGCTCAGTCAGGAGAACGGTTTGCCCGTCCGGAAATTCAAGCGCATCATGATGCACCCGCGGCTCGTTCTTACGGATTTGTCGGAAGATTGCCGTCTTGTGGCCGAGCGTTACAGTCTTCCAGCCGAGCAAGCCGACTTTTGGAATGGTTGTCTCGCTCGAAAACGCAAGCTCGGTTCCCGGAAGAACGCAAACCGCCATGTTCGGGGTTTCGGGTGCTGCGAAACCCCGCGTGCCGGTACCGAAGTTGCGCGTCGTAAGTTTTTCGCCGACCTTTGCGGGACGCGACAAAATGCTCTGTAGGCTATAGTCGCACATGCCCAGGAACTCCTGTGTTTGGGAGCCCCACAGCCCTATCTCACATAGGCGAACACGCTAACGCGACGCTCCCACCGCGGTAGTCTAGTGTCAACAAAAGTTTCATTAAATATTTGGGCTCGCCAACCGCACGAAGCCGCAGCGAAATCCGTATTTTGTCGGTGCACCTGAAATTGGTGCGCTCAGCACCGTCCGCTTTATCGAAGCTGACTATCAATAGCTCTTTGAACTTCGCAACTCGCATCCGAGCTACGCTGCGAACTCAGCCCCGCACACTTACGTGTGCGGGCCTTTCATTATTAGGATTTCGCATTTTCAATGTTCTCGCTGCAGAACTAGATGGGCCGAGACATTCTGGCCGACACTTCTTCCCTGCTGCGGTTGGAAGCGCGCCTCGAACCCGTGACAGCTAGGAAAGCACTCCCACCTAGATAGCCGAGCTGCAAGGCTGTGACGACCACGACCATCAAACGCGCGATGTACCAGAAGCTATCACCCCCTGTGGTTCCGCTGACCGCGACAATTATCAGCGCCGCACAGGTTACTGGAATAAGAACAATAACATTGAGCCGCAGACTCAAGACTGCCCCGATCAGAATAGCGCCCGCCAAAACAATTAGCTTGGTCGACCCCCCTTTTTTGAAAGGCACCCCTGTTTAATGTGCCTTCCAACCTAAAGTGTTCCACCTCACATTGGAGTAAACTTTCGTCGTATATGAAACCGAAGTTGACGATCCAATTCTGTCATAAACAAGTCTTTGCATTGCGGTACAGCGCCAAAACGTTCGTTTAAGAAGCGGAATCGTCATTCCGTGAACAGAAAACTACTTAACTTGGCGCACGGCGGATATGAATTTGACCCCAATGCACCGTCGTATCGGCTATCATACTCTCTTATAGATCTCATCTATCGTAAGCTTTCTGCATCGAGTGGCAGCATGGTACCAAACTGTAAAAGCTGACCTTTTCTGGGCCGCGATACATTTACAACTCAATCGGATCGCGACATAAGTAGAGCAATCTTGGCGCTCCCACCTCCGGTTGTCAGCGAGTTGCGTTCCGTGCGGAAAGTCAGCAACAAATCGGATTTCGGCACCAGGCATTTTACCCCGGCGGTCGGGCCCCAACTAAGCGCATCTACCTCTTCTGATGCCACGGCCAGGGCGCTTCGGTTTGGACCAATCATCAAACGCGTATCGGACGTGGTCGTAGCGGCAATCGGCCTCATTCTATTTTCACCTATTATTCTGCTTTCTTCGCTCGCGATTAAGATCGAGTCTCGCGGACCTATCTTTGATCGTCAGCAGCGACGCAACTACAATAATAACTCGCTTTTAGTCGTCAGGTTTCGATGCACCACGACCCACAATACTCACGGAGCCGTTCGCGCAACATGTAAACGTGTAGGTGTGACTCGTATCGGTCTCATCCTGCGTTCGTCCGGCATCGAGAGACTTCCGGAGCTTGTTAATGTGCTCCGCGGCGAAATGTCAATCGTCGGACCGCGCCCGTACGCCACACCTTCCAGCGCATGTTGTGAAGAGCAGCTCTCGCGAATTTCGCGACATGAGAACATCAAACCGGGCCTTACCGGCTGGGCGCAAATCCACGGCTGCCAGGATGACAGTAGTTCATTTAGGCTGATGCGACGGCGAATGGAATATGATCTCTATTATATTGAAAACTGGTCTTTGCTCCTTGATATGAAAATCATTGTAAGCACGCTCTTCTCAAAGAGCGCGTATTTGCCAACCGACGAGACTCCGGGCGGACGAACCTAGCCGACCGTCTTGCGCTAAGCCGACCGTACGAAGCCGCTACGAAATTCGCATTTTGTCAAGTGCATCTTAAATTGGTGCGGGAACTTGCACCGTCCACTTTAGCCGAGTGGACTAATCAACGACTCTATAAACTTCGCAGCTCGCCCCCGAGCTACGCCGCGACTCAGGCCCGCCACTGTTTGTGTGCGGGGCTTTTATATCGTGTGCTATGATTTCCTATATGATTATGCGCAAAACGATTGTTATCTCTTGTGCGATCTTGCTCTTCGGCTCTTGGGCGGCTGCCAATTACTACACCTCTGCATTTCTTGTCCGCAACTCTGATGCTCAGACGCAACCGCCACCTGTCTTCACAATCCGGCAGCTTATAACGGCCACACCATATCGCTTTCTCGGGAACCTCTCCGTTGAATACGATGGACGTCGACTTGCCAATCCCATCACGGTAGAAGGAATCGTTGTGGCACTGAAAGTGAAGCACCTGTTGCATGCACCAGAAGCAACTTACGCGCTGAGCGAAATTGAAATCGAGGACGATGGAGTGGTCGCCTTTGTCGACTTAGGTTCGAGAACTCCTTCCACACCATTCGGCGATCTACGCGCAGGAGAGCGGGTCAACGTCATTGGAACATTCACTACAGTCCATCGGTGTGACTTGGACCGAGCAGATGTCGTATGCGCTCTGTTCAATGCAAATCAATCGTCGGTTCCGGAGCTTGTAGCTTACGATGGAGGTACAATTGTGCCCGCGCATTAAGGTAGAATCGCCTCCAACTGGTATGCATAGCCAAGTCATGGCAAATATTTCAGGAATGTGGAACGCTCAGCTGGAATTGCTGGTCTTGTATGGGATTGGTTACCACCGTCAGAACATTCCCGTTGCTTGCGCCACCAAAGCTTGACGCCATGTACTGGCTTAACAATGCAACGCTGGGATTCATGACGCTTTCGTACGCTTTCACATCCTGTAGATACGTGGTCTGGTTATGCTCGTCAAAATCAATAGTCACGCCATCAACAGTAGAGACTCGCGACGGATCTACTGTTCCGCCGAACGGCAGCTCGACGTTTGTTCCTTCGTGGAATTTTGGAATCACATTGGCAATTAGTCCTTGAGTCACCTTCTGCGCTTCACCCGCGGTGAAACCCAACTCGTTAGCAGGATCTTGTAAGAACGCTTCTATCTCTTGCTGCGCTGCACGAGTAAAAAATGAACGCAGGGCCGCCAAGTCACCCGATAATTTTGGAATGAGCGCAAAAACAGGATCAAGAGTATGATAAAAATTAGTGATTCGAGGATCAACGGTATCTTGAGAGATGTTGTCAGATCCTGGTGATCCAATGGTCCATGCAAGGGCGTTGAAATGAGGATCACCAAAAAGTTTTGGGTCCTCCATAAAATCCTGCACCATCGCGCCACCGAGGCTATGGCCAGAAACCAAAATCTGGTCAACTGCACCACTGTCTATGAACTGTTTTATTGCAGAGATCAGAGGTGTATACTTAGCGTAATAGTCCGCAAAATTTGCATAGTCGAGCCAATCACTTTTTTGGTCCGTGCCCGTAAATGCAATAGCGAGGGTTCTCTTCCCGTTTACGACTCCAGAAACGATAATTGCGTCGGCTTCGGAGGGGTCATTGCTAAGTAAGTCCCCCGTTTTTATTGCCTGGTAGAAACCATCACTGTAGGCATACTTGACACCGCCGGGTCCATGAAGATTGACAGTGTCAATACCGAGCTCATTCGACGTAATTAGATGCCAATTGTCACCTTGTATGTCTGAAATTGCTCCCGGGTTTGTAGTCGCCAGCGGCGTGCCAAAAGGGTCAAACAAATTGTATCCGGTATCGCCGAAAGGATACGAATCTAAAGCGAGTTTAATCATTTCAACGGGAACTGAGTCGTCCGTAAGTTGAATGGCGTTGTTGATAATTAGCCCGACTTGAAGTCCCACATCCGCTCCAATTACCCCCGTCAAGTTCGTGGTGCTGATGCGATTTCCCGCGATATCAGCTATTGATGCACCGGGCGGCAGACCGATTTTTGTGACCTGCAAATCGGACGTCGAGTTGTCTAATTGCGATACTAGATAGTTGAATATCAGCGAATTCGTTCCGCTGCCGCTCGCATATGTTGCCGAACCGCCGTTGTTCAATTGCAGAATCGGGGTGCCACCGACATTCACTAGCTCGTTCATCGTGAGCGTTATTACGACCGTGCTACCCGTGCTAACCGTACCGATCGTTGGCGTGGCCGAAACCGCGAAAGCCGTCGGCGATGTCGTGTCTAGCGTGAACGTTAGAGAAGCCGTGCCCGTGTTACCAGCGCTGTCGGTTTCGCTCGCCACAATCGTATGCTGCCCATCCGGCAAGCCGGGGGGCGTAAATGTCCACTTGCCCGACGCGTCGGCGGTCGCGGCGGCTGTGATCGCAGCCCCGTCCACTAAGAACTGCACCACCGCGTTCGGATTCCCCGATCCCGTGAGTGAGGCATTGGAGGTGACTAGGTCTGAGCGGGAGGCGCCGGTGTCGTTCGTAAGATGCTCCTTAACGATGGGCAGATTACCGTCAATTTGCAGAATACCAACCGGGTTCGTCTTTGCACCGGTGAGAATGGCGCTATTCCCGGCACCGTCCTTGATTGATCCCCCATTCAGCGCGAGCCCGTTAACCGCGAGGTCGGAAGTGTTCTCTTTGGCAGCAACTTTATACGAGAAAATGAGCGCGTTGCTTCCGGAACCGTTTATGTAGTTCGCCTTTCCTCCGCCGCTCAGGCTTAGGGTCGGAAGACCGCCAGACGTATCGACTACAACCGCTTCGCTGAAATTCACTGTCAGCGTGACGGTGCTGCCAACGCCAATATCGCCAGCGCCGTTGGCAATGTCGGCGCCGGAGATTGAAACGCCGCTGACCGTCGGCGCCGTTGTGTCGATCTGTAGCCCCGTGGAGGAAACTAGAGCATTCGCGAAGTCCGCCGAGTGACCGGCAGCATCCTTGATCGATGCTCCTACGGCGTCGGTGTTGACGCCCGTTATTTGCAAGTTCGAAATGTCCTGGCCTGCTTTCACGGTGTAGTTGAAAACGAGAGTTCCGGCCGCCGTATTGGACAGTGCCGCCTTATAACTCGCAGTGCCTCCGTCGTTTAGGTTCAGCGTCGGCGTGCCTTTTACTTTGACCGCCTCATTCAGAGTGATTGTGACGGTTACCGGTGTGCCTGCGCGTGCATCGTTGCTGCCGGTGGGCGTTGTCGCGGTGACCGAGGTCACAATAGGATTGGTCGTATCGATTTTCAGAATGCCATCCGGATTGAACCCGTTCGCGCCGCTCAAATCGGCGGCGGTTCCAAATGCGTCCGCAATCGTAGCGCCATTCAAGTTGATCGCGTTGGTTCCAACTAGCGCCAGGTCAGGGGTGTTCTGTCCGCTTCCAAACGCCCCAACCGTGTAAGTGAACGCCAGCTTGGTCGGATCTCCGAGCAAAGTCGTCGCCGTGGCGTCGTAGGTCGCCACTCCCCCATTATTGAGTGCCAAGGTTGGCGTACCGCCAGCGACCGTCACCGCGCCGCTGAAGTTCACCGTCAGCGTGACGGTACCGCCTGGCCCAACCTCCGCCGTGCTCGCCGTGGCAGCCACCGACGAGATGACCGCCGGAAGATTTGGCGGCTGCAGCAGCAGATAAGGGTAGCCGTTATTGATTGCCGGATTGATTCCCCAAACCGTCGGGTCGAAGCCCGCGGGTAGTCCTGCCTGGAGCTGCGTGGTCGTCTCGCCAATGCCGCCCGCGCTGGTACTTTGCCCGGTCGCTTGAGTATCCCAATACGAGCTTGTGACAAGTACGCCGCTCCACGCGTGATATCCAACTAATCCGCTTACATTTGTTGAACCGCTGGCACCGATCACATTTCCCGTTGCGTAACTGGTGGTGATGAGAGAGGTGGTCCAATAGCCATTATCGTCGCCAGCTAACCCACCAATACCCGACGAGCCAGTTCCCCCGGTCACATTTCCCCTAGCATAACTGTTTTGGATAGTGCCGCCGTTGTTGTCGCCGACCAATCCACCGAGAGTGCTGGCGCCGGCGCCGGCGGTCACATTTCCTGTGGCATAGCTGTCAGTAACCGTGCTGCCGCTGACAGCATAACCTTGAGCGCCAACCAATCCGCCGATAGAGCTCGAACTAGTGCCGCCAGTCACGGAAACTGCGGCTTGGCTGTTGGCGATCGTGCCGCCCCAGTTCCAGCCAACTAAGCCTCCGATATGAAAAGAGGAATCGCCCGCACTCACAATCCCAGTCGCAGAGGCATTGGTAATCGTTCCGAAGTTCCATCCTGCCAATAGACCAATGTTCTGATACCCGCTCCCAGCGGTTAGGCTCCCGTTTAACAATTTCACGTTTTGGACGGTACCTGCTGCGCCGATCCAACTGAACAAGCCAAGATTGAAGGCGCCGGTGTTATTGATTGTGAGATTGGAAATTGTGTGCCCGGCGCCGTCAAAGGTACCCACGAATTGACCTGGCGTGGCGTTGACGCCGGCCAACGGACCGTAACCCGACTGGATTATGCTGTTCGTCGTACTGGACGACGAATATCCGATTGGCACGAAGTTGAATCCCGATGCATCGATGTCCGTGCCGAGAACGTAATTGCCGGAAAGGTCGTTGTTGATATTCTCTAGGTCAGCCACGCTGTTGATGATGTAAGTAGCCATCAGCCGTCCCCTTCCGCATGCGCACGCAGCAACCGCCGTCTCGAATGGCGGCGGTGAGCAGCGCAGATATCGGCTGGGCCCCTCAGCCCGTGGTGTTAGAGTGTCTGCAATCCAAGGTGCAGAGTCAATCCACTTTCAACCGCGAAGTTTCTGTGCAATTCTCGCGCGTTGGACGGTCAACCCCCTTTTGGACCGAAGCGGTGTCGGAGGCGAACCATGACGGGCGAAGAGTTGGAGAAACGCTCGCCATGTCAGGCCTCTGCGTCTCAAAGGCTCCCACCATTACACCGCTGGGGAGCACTGGCCGGGCAACATCGAGAACGCTAGTCTCGATCGCGGAGCATCCCCCATCAACCTTTCCTCAGCTGGCCCTACTATGAGAAACGAGATGACTCTTACACCTAATCCACGAATTAATATGGCAAGTCACAACATGGTGGCAGCGGCATGGTTTTCGCGCCGTGTTGGCGAAATCGAAGGGCAACATGCCGGGCACCCGCATGGTGATTGGTGGTTGGAAATTCTACACAATTCGTCAGCCTGCATTCTCTCGCTGGTTGCGAGCCTGGAAGCGTACGCAAACGAATTGTTTGTTGATCGGGAAAAGACGTTCCTGAGCTATTCACCCGCGCTCTTGGGGACGATTTGGGATGGCCTGGAACGAAAGTCGACATTTCAAAAGCTCGACTTTGCACTGCTGTTGCTCAACAAGCCACTGTTAGACACCGGGCGTAGGCCAGGCCAGGACGTCAAGATGATTATAGAACTCAGAAATGCTCTTGTGCACTTTAAGCCCAAAGGTGACGACGAAGACAATTGGCACCGCAATCTGTCCCGAACCCTTAACAGTCGATTTCAACCAAGCCCCTTCCTGACCGACACACTGTTGCTGCCGAGACGGTGGGCCACACATGGCTGTACCAAATGGGCGGTCGAGCAAAGTCTCCAGTTTGCCGACGAATTTAGAACATCTGCAGGGCTGCCGGCAAAATATGATCTAAAGGATCAACGATATACGGCTTAGCATGAGGTTTACGGAGCGCGCGAAAGCTCGCTATGCATGAGTTGCTACACAAACGAAGGCGTGTCTAGGTGATCAAACGATTCAGCTATGTCTGGCTCGCTATGCACGAGAACTTGCTAAACTGACACAATAGGCGCGCAGTCGTGGAGCTTTACGCTAGATGGCCGGACGCCATTTGGCTCAAGCAGCGGATCGTCACTCGCTCCGAGGCTCTGCTCCTTTGGCAGCTTTTGACTCAGTCGAGGCACTTCACCAACGCTTGAGTTCTTTAATGGCCTGCTCAAGAGAGCGCTTATTCCAACCCTCATCTTCTCTGCTCAGATTAATAATTGTTGGCATGGTCATCGTTGAGGCAAGCTCTTTTGGGTCATGCTTACCCTCTTTGAGATGTTCAAAAATCGTTGCTTGAACCCCTTTTTGATATTTCTGCTTTGTTTCAAGTAAGACTGGCTTTATGAGCTCAAGAATGATTTGCCCATATTCAAGGGCTTCCTTAGAGGATGGTATCTTTCCCCTATGGACGACCTCGTTGCGGAATTCAACGGCTGTATGAGAACCCATCTTTCTATTTTCGAGCAATATAGGTGATTTTCGGAATTCGCTTGTATACAGAAAAATAAAGCCGCCCAGCTGGCGCTCAGATAATTTGGCAAATTTCATGCTCCGTTGTACTGCCTGGTCATCTATACTCTTTCCGAAGAGCACGGCTTTAATAAAAAACTCATAGAACCGTTCAAGGCTGGCAGTAAACGAAGTAACAGCTTCGCGATAATAACCATCTTGAGTCGCATAGGCGCCAATGTCGAACAATAATTCAAACTTTTGCTCTTGCAAAAGAACAATGGATATATGTCCCTTGGAGCACGTCGTTTGATAACGCCCATCGTCTCGAAACTCTACAGCCGTAAAATTGCTGGGAGAAACATCTCGCTGGGTCATTGCGCATTTCATACAGGCTATTGGCAATTTCATATTGATTCTCTACAGAGCGAGTCGCTGGTATGCCTCACATTTTGGCACATTCTCACGCCTTCTTCAGCTGTCCCCTGGATGTATCGCAGGAGATGACCCACCTTTGCGTCATCGGAGGCGATGGAAAGATTGTCTGGCAAGGAAAGTGTCTGTCGACACCCGAAGCCATTGCCGCGACCTCAGATCGAGAACGCCTGACGTTGTGCGGATCAGACTGGAAAGTGGTCCTTTATAACCACGCCCGCCGCTGGCCCGACCGCCTGTAGTCGCATGCCCAACCAATCCCCCTCCCGAGGCTCAACCAAGCCACGGCACCCCACCAAACCGTCCAAAATCCGTGACGTGATTTCCTGCGGCTTTTTCGTACTGACGATGGCCCATCGCGGGTGGGTTCTTTCGACTTCTCACGATTGACTCGCCAAAAGCGACATCGTTCGACTATTATTGCCCTATGGCCGAAACAGACAAAACGAGATTGGGAATTGGTCTTGTGGTGGCGGTTTTTGCCGTGATCGGTCGCGAATATCCTTGGATCGCTGCGCCGCTTACATTATTTGCTGTGTTCCTGATTGTGTGGGGTAGAGAGGGCAAGCGGACAGAGACGTTTATCGGCAGCTTGCCAGGAGGCCGCTATATCCTCAAGAGTCTCGATCAGTTAGATTTGATTCTGTCTCCCCGCGACCAAGAGTACGATCAGCATATTCGAACTGCCATTGTTGCCTACGATGATGAACTGAGAACAGCACTTCGGACCGTTTTTCGCACGAGAAATTCATCGACAATATTGGCGCAACATCTAGATCGGTTTGTCGCAGACGGATTGATCGAATACCCCAAAGATGGTCCTGGATGGATAAAACCGGACTTGAGACGTGTTGTTGGGCGCACCTTGGATGAATTGAGGACGTGACTGTTCCTAACCTGCAGCACTACCGCGTGCGTGCACCCCACGCCGGTTCACTTTTCGGTGCCGGTATAAGAATCGCGATAGCATCGATGCTCTCGGTGCGGGGATAGGTTGCTGCTGAGATGCCAAAGGAACCGCAGTCGGCGCAGCCATTCTCAATAAGAACTGTAGATATGTGGAACATTATTATTGCTGTCATAACTTTCGGACTTATTGTGCTGTGGCCGAAGAAGCTGACAAACCAAAACAACACCACCACAAAAATCGCGCCGGAACATGCGGAGCAACCCGAGTCACGGTTGATCTGTGAAGATAGTGTGCACCAAGCCGCAGAACGCCTCTATTGGAAACGGCAAAATAAGATCAACTATGTTGGACTGGTATTTAACATTGCCACGTTTGTCGGCGCTGTAGTTGGCGTTTGCATCGCGTACAACGCTTTTCAAGAAAGTCGACGCTCCGCCAATGAAGCCCATCGGCAAGCCGATGCGGCTGAGAGCCAAATCGGAATAGCGAAGGATACTGCCGTAAGACAATTGCGTGCTTACGTAGTGGTCAGCAGCAAGGAGCTTGAAAGGTTCGACGAAGGTCAAATAGGCCGCGTTCAGGGTATATTGGAAAATCTGGGTCAAACTCCTGTGTACGAGGCTGTCTGGGTTTCCGGAATCAATGTGTTTCCGCCGGCCGGCGCGTTCACCTATCCCGAATGCAAAGACATCATGCGAGATTCAAAAAAATGGTTTTTCGGAAAATTTAGCTACCCGGATAAGGATAGGGCTACGGTCTTTACCGCAGACGAAACCAGCCGCGTGAAATCAGGACAAGCGGGTGTCTATTTTAATGGCCGCGTTTGTTATCGCGACATTTTCAAAGAAATACGTCGCACCGATTTTTGTATCCGCTGGGCATGGCAAAACGGGAGCCTCGGTACCGCCACCTATTGTGATCAAGGTAATGAGGCAGACTAGCTCTTGAATTCTTTGGTGATGCGCTCGCGCAGCTTGACGGGATCGTTCTCGCCCAGGCGCGCATACTCGACGAGTTTTTTCGCAATCAACTGGGTCACAGGATCGGCGCGATTGGTCACATGCAGATCAATGAGAACGCCCTCGTAAGCCAGCTTCATCGCTTTGATTGCCAGCGGCTTAAACGTGGAATCATTCTGCAATAGGCGATAAACGGCGACGGCAGGATTCCTTGGCGAGATAATACGACGGATAGTTATCCGCGGCGTTCAGGTAATGGGCAATAAACCCGACGCGCGGCAGGTCCAACATAGGAGTGTCTGCAATCCCCGGTGCAGAGTCAACCGACTTTCAACCGTCTCAAATTTGTGCAATTCTACGCGAGCGCCGCGCAGCCACATCCAGCTTAGACATGTCTCACCGTTCACACACAAAGGAGGACACTATGAATCAACGTATTGCACTGGGACTAGCAATGCTCGCAGGTGTCGCGATTGGAGCCGCAGCGGTTTCTGAACTGAATGCGCAGAACAAGGCGCCGGGCGCTTATGCGGTCATCGACATCAGTGAGATCAGCAACCCCGATGTTTTCAAGACACTCCTTCCTAAAACAGCGCCATCCATGGACGCCTTCGGGGGAAAGAACGTTATTCTCACCGAGAACATTGTTGGTTTGGATGGAACTCCGCCCAAACGGTTCGTCGTCATAGCCTTCGACAGCATGGAAAAGGCCAAGGCCTGGGATAGCTCGCCCGCTCAAAAGGAGATTACAGGAATCCGCACGAAATCAACAAAATCACGCGCATTCATCGCGGATGGAAAAATCAATTAGATAACTCCTAGCTCACCAATCTCCGCGCCGGTCTGGAGCCGGCTGGCTTGTCCAAGCTCCTTTCCGTCCGCAACCAACCCCCCGCCGTGGCTTAACCAAGCCACGGCACGCCACCAAACCTTCCAAAATCCGTGACGTGAATTGTGTTCCAATCGCTCTGAAATCCCGAACCGCTTGGCCAAACTCAATTGAAGGTGTTCTATCTTCGAGAGGTTCCGTTAAGGTATGGGTGCCGCTCAATGCAACCATTTGACGTTCCGTCAGTTGATTGTCTATGCACGACACCATCGCTTATTTGAAGAAGGCGGAGGAGTATCGAGGGAAAGCCCTCGCGAACTCCAATCTCGACGTGAGAGATGCCTTGGAAGCTGGGGCCCGCGAATTTCTTCGACGCGCGAATGCCTGCGGCGTTCAGCCAGCGCCGGCCCGGCCTCTGACGCTTCCGTCGGAACGCAGAAGAGTGGAATGGAAGGATTGGGTTACGTAGTACGATCTGTGTTTCTCTCAAAAGCCAACGGAAGATGCTCCTGCCCTCCAAAATCCGTGACGTGAAAATCGCACATGGAAATGCGACTCTATCGCGTCGTGAGTCGACCAAATTGTTGCCAAAAGTCGACTGAATGCTTCGAGCTACCCGCTCGACCGTCCGGGCGTTCAGAGCGACTGAGCAACGCATTGCGGAATTGAGCAGCTGAGTGGAAACCGAGAACGACGCCGATCGGTATGTCAGGGTGCTCAGCGTCTGAGGGTGGAGCAATTACTCTCACAGGCCCGGAGAATCGGCGGAAGGCATACGCTGGCGTAGCTTCCGGTGCGGTAGTTCCGCTACAATAGCAGCGTGAACGGGGAACTTTCGTGCAACATGAACGAGCCTTCTGGTGACCGATGGATAATGGGCTTTCTGGTCGCAGTAGCGGCGTGGGCCTTGTTTGGGTTGCCTTTCATCTATCTAAATTGGCAATGGTTGATGCATGACGCGGCGGGGTTCTTCACCTTTCTGTTGGTAATAGTTGGTGGGCTTCAGCTTGGCTTGTTTGCTTGGCAATTAACGCTTATCCGCAAAAGTGTGACCGATGCTGAAATCGCAGCAAGGGCCTCTCAAGAAGCGGCTACCACCGCCAAGCAACAGGCTGAAACGGCGGAAAAAAGCTTCATTAGTTCGCAGCGTCCATGGGTGGGAATTGATCACATCTCCGACCTCCCGCTTAACGTTGGGCACGAACCTAGTGTTGTGCTTTCTATGAAAAACACGGGACCTGGAGCAGCGGTCCATGTCCGGGCCAAGACAGTAGGTGGTGTGCGGTCTATCGAGGAAATCACTCCCGATCCGCCAACGGAGGTTCCCGAAGAGGCTGGAGTAGTAATGTTGATGCCAAATACCTTCTACCGATATCGCCCTTTCAAAGGACACGCTCCACTTACTGATGCGCAGGCTGCTGGCTTAAGTGCCAAAACTTATGTGGGCTGGATTGTTGGGCGGGTAGAATATGAGGGCGGACTTGGTGATAGGCACGAAACTACTTTCCGCCTTGAGTATTTTCACCCCCACGGATGGGAAGCCACCGAACGAGGCAATAAGGCAACATAGGCGCCGGTCTGTGTGGCGTGCTCGCCAACTATGGCGGCCCCCATCTAATGAATCTTTCTCTTGACCTCATCCGCCCAAAGAAAAAATGCAGAGCGCGACACTGTGACGGTTCGAACAAACGATGGTAAAACACATCGCGGGCCGGAAAAAAAATAAACCCCCAACTGGAACACGGTCGCCCTCAGTTTGGCGGCCGCGTTTGGCCTGCTCCTCGCCTCCGTCAACCAATCCCCTCCCGCCGCTCAACCGAGCCACGCACATCCCACAAAAACCTCAGAATCCGTGACGTGAATTTCGAGCTGGCGACATTGAAGCGAGGCCGACCTTTGGTCGCGTACCGTCTGCCCTCCACACTGATTTCGATAGATTTGCTCGTCTTGGGGCTGAAGACCGATCTCGCCTCGAACCCTTGACCTTTAGTAGATCACGTTCACCTCAATATCGATCCATCCTCGACCCTTGCAATTACAGATTTTCTGGCCAAGAACAGAAAGGCAGTCTTCTCCATTCGGCGCTGCGATGACCGTTAGAATCATACAATTTGGATGCGCTGGATCGCTACCGATTGTGTATGAGGAATTGCCAGCTCTACTCGATACCGTTGGCATAGTTTGTTTGATTGTTTGTCCTTCAGGTGCACACATTGGAACCACCTGCCGGGCGGAATCTGTGCAATTTGGTGACACAACAGACGCCTTGAATTGCTGCTCACCTGCTCCGGCGCTC
>Ga0207090_1017_pt1 | contig 43631 bp, 38 predicted proteins | sample Alteio_BWMinHeat_50_FD_153565 | JGI IMG/M metagenome (GOLD analysis project Ga0207090, IMG submission 153565) | Enriched cells from forest soil in Barre Woods Harvard Forest LTER site, Petersham, Massachusetts, United States -... | ecosystem: Environmental > Terrestrial > Soil > Temperate forest >...
GCTACGTCACATCGATGCCTACACGAAGATCTTGCTCGAGCAAGCGGACACAGGCCTGCCCGAAGAGGCGCGAAATTATCTGGGGCACGTCCGCCAGAGCGCAGGGCGAATGGGACGCATGGTGGATGAGTTGCTGGAACTGTCGCGCACCTCCCGCAAGGAACTGGCACGACAAGGGACGGAATTGAGATCGCTGCTTGAGGATGTGCTTCTCGAACTGAAATCGGAAGTGCAGGACCGCGAGATCGAGTGGCGCATCGGCGAGCTGCCGTTTGTCGATTGTGACCCGACGCTCACCCGTCAGGTGTTCGCCAACTTGCTGGCGAACGCCGTCAAGTTCAGCCGCCCGCGCAAGCCCGCAGTGATCGAGGTGGGCCAGAGGTGGCACCGGGGCCAGATGGCCCTGTTCGTGCGCGACAACGGAGTGGGCTTCAGCATGAAATATGCCGATAAGCTGTTCGGGGTCTTCCAGCGCCTCCATCGCCGGGAGGACTTCGAAGGAACGGGTGTGGGGCTCGCAACCGTGCAGCGGATTATTCATAAACACGGCGGTCAAATCTGGGTGGAAGCGGAGCTGGAGAAAGGTGCGACGTTCAATTTCACACTGGATTCCCCGGACGAGCCGAGCCCGGAGCCCAAAAGCGAAGAGACCGCTGTTGTAGCAGGAGCAAAATGATGCTGAGAGACCAAATCGAGATTCTGCTGGTCGAGGACGATCCCGACGACCTTGAACTGACCATGCATGCCCTCCAGGAGGAACACATCTGCAACCGGATCCAGGTTGCGCGCGACGGAGAAGAGGCGTTGGATTTCCTCTTCTGCCGCGGTCCGTTCAGCCAGCGCGACCCGGACTGCCACCCCAAGTTGATACTGCTGGATCTGAAACTTCCCAAAGTGGACGGTCTGGAGGTGCTCGAACAGATCAAACGCGATCCGCGCACCAGGGCCTTGCCGGTGGTGATCCTGACTTCATCCAAGCAGGAAGATGATCTGGTGCAGAGCTATCGGTTGGGCGGCAACAGCTACATTCAAAAGCCTGTTGATTTCGACCAGTTCCGGAATACCATCAAACGGCTGGGCTACTACTGGCTGTTGGTGAACCAGCCGGCTCCCGAGGCGGCTTTCGACGGGGGGACTCAGGATGAAATCCCGTGCCGCGTCTGAGGAAAAAACCGCGAGAAGCCCGCTCCGGGTACTTTTTTTTGAGGACTGTGGCGAGGACATTGAGCTGTCCAATCGTGCGTTGAAATCCTCAGGATTCGATGTGAAATGGGATGCGGCAGCCACACCCGGTGAATTCATCAATCGGCTGCGCACAACACCGTATGACGTGATTCTTTCCGACTACCGGATGCCGGGCGCCACCGGCATGGACGCTTTTGAGCTCCTGAAATCCGAGGGAATCGATACGCCGTTTATCCTGGTGACTGGCGCCCTGGGCGATGAGATGGCGGTCGAATGCCTGAAGCAAGGTGTTGCGGATTACGTATTGAAGGATCGCCTGGCTTGTCTCCCCGGTGCCATCCGCCGCGCACAGGAAGAGGAGCGGCTCAAGGTGGAGCGGGTGCGGGCGGAAGAGGCGCTACGGTCTTCCGAGGCCAGCTATCGTTCTCTCATTCAAAGCGCTCCTTGCGGCATTCTCCGGTTGAGCGCGGCGGATGGACACCTTCTGGATGCGAATACCGCGCTGGCGGGGACGCTCGGCTACGATTCGCCCGCCGATTTACTGAAGGGCGGCGCAGCCGGCGGTATCGCGCTAGGCGCGGAAGTCCTCTTCCGCTTAACGGCAGACTGCGGCGAACCCGGACGGGTTGTCGAGTGCGAGGTGCGGTGGAGACGAAAAGAAGGGTCCAAGCTCCTCATCAGGCTGACTGGCCGCCTGCTGCGAGATGCAGACGGTGCTCCGAGCTGCCTCGAGATGATTGCCGAGAATGTCACCGAGCGCCGGCGCGCCCAACAACGGATTGACCAGTTGAACCGCTTGTACACCGTGCTCACTCATGCCAACGAGGCGATTGTGCGCACGCGCGAGCGCGGTGCGCTTTTCCAGGAGATTTGCCGCATTATCGTCGAGGAAGGCGGCTTTCAAATGGCCTGGCTAGGTCTGCTGGAACCGGGCACGGGAGCGATGAGTCTTCTCGCCAGTTGTCCCCAACAGGAGGAGTTCCTTCAGGGCGCCTGCGCTACCGCCACTCGGGCACCGGAATGCTGCGGGCCGGTTGGCAGAGCCATTCTGGAAGGCCGGCATGTCGTCTGCAACGAGTTGGTAGAAGACTTATCGACGGCACTCTGCCGGGAGCAATCCCTGCCACGATCCTTCCGATCTCTGGCGTCGTTTCCTATTGTGAACGGCGGCCGGTCCATCGGCGCGATTACGATCTATGCTGCCGAGGTGAATTTCTTCGATATTGAGAATGTGGCCATGCTGGCGGAGCTTGCGGCCGACGTTTCTTTTGCCCTGGAAAGCATCGAAACCGAACGAATGCGCGATCGGCTTGCCGGTGAACTGGATCGGTTTTTTGCGGTGTCGCTGGATATGCTGTGCATCTTGAACATGGAGGGATATATTCAGAGGCTGAACCCAGCTTGGGAAAAGACGCTGGGGTTCAGCGCGGCGGAGATGAGCTCCAGGCCGTTGGTAGGGTTCGTTCATCCCGAGGACCGGCAGCACGCACTCGACGCTCTCGCCGGTATCCGTTCCGGAGCCGAGGTGCGCCATCTGGAGCTTCGCTTCCTGTCGAAGAGCGGCTCTTACAAGTGGCTGGTGGGCAGTGCGACGCCGGCACTCGATCGGGGCGTGGCGTTCGCGGCGATGAGCGACATCACAGACCGCAAGCAACTGGAAGAACAATTGCGAAGCCAGAACCTGGAGCTGGAGGAGCGGAACCGTGGGATTGAAGCGGCTAGCCGCATGAAAAGCGAATTTCTGGCTAACATGTCTCACGAGCTGCGGTCGCCGCTGAACGGCATCATCGGTTTCAGCGAGCTGCTGTACGACGGCAAACTGGGTGCGGTTCTAGAGCGGCCCAGGGAGTTTGTCGGCCGCATCCACGCCAGCGCCTCGCACCTGCTTCAGTTGATCAATGGCGTGCTGGATCTCAGCAAAATCGAAGCCGGGCATCTGGAGTTTCGCCCCGAGCGGCTGTTCCTTTCTCATGTCGTCCAGGAAGTTACTGGAATCCTGAGCTCCCTGGCTGCCGCGAAACACATCAAGATCAAAACTGAAATTGAAGCCGGAGCGGATGAGGCTACGATCGACGGCGGCCGGTTCCGGCAAGTCCTCTATAACTACCTGTCAAACGCGCTGAAATTCACGGGAGAGAGGGGCCGCGTCGTGGTGCGTCTGAAATCTGAAGGCGCCGCAGAGTTTCGCCTGGAGGTCTGCGACACAGGAATAGGGATCTCGGACGAGGACCTTGGGCGGCTCTTCGTCGAGTTTCAGCAACTGGATGCCACGACGGCAAAGCGCTACCAGGGCACGGGACTTGGTTTGGCGCTGACCAAGCGCATCGTCGAAGCCCAGGGAGGCAGGGTAGGGGTGGCCAGCACGCCTGGCGAAGGCAGTACTTTCTTCGCAGTCTTGCCGTGTGCACCATCGACGGCGTCAGTTCCCGATTGTGTTTCCAGGATCCTGGTCCCCTTGCAGTGAAAAACGCCTTCCGGACCAAGCCAGTTCATCCCGACCAGCTTTTCGAAGAGCTGAAACGCTGGGAGTGCCGATAAGAGCATTGAAGTGCAGCCAATGAGTGGATCGATTCTGGTGGTGGACGACAATGCCGACAACCGGGACCTAACGCAAATCCTGCTGGAATGCGAAGGCTTCGAAGTGCGGATGGCCGAAGATGCGGCTCAGGCGCTCTGCATGCTTGGGAACTACCGCCCGAGTCTGATTCTTATGGATGTCCAGCTACCCGGGATCGATGGTCTGGAGCTGACTCGCCGGTTGCGGCAAGACCCCTCCCTGCAGGGCGTGGTCATCGTGGCCTTGTCGGCCTATGCGATGGCAGCCGAGAAGGAGAATGCCAGGGCAGCGGGCTGCGACGGCTACATCACCAAGCCGATTAACACCCGAACCTTTGCGAGCGCCGTCCAGCAATATCTGGCCGGCCCCCACGCGGACGCCGCTCGTTGAAAGCGGTTCGACCGGACGATTACCGCCGGAACTAACAGCGTCGGTGACGCCCTTCCCGTTCTTAATGCCCTCCTGACGAATCGCCGCCACCCCAAATAGTAATGCCCCGCACGGCATAGCGGTTCATCTCACCGGAAGCAACCTCACTCGCGGTTCATGATCTTTTAATGTAACCGATTCTATAGTAGATTAGTTTGACATCGGGCGCACCACTGCTGGCGAAAGAGGAGGACCTGTTGCGCAAGCATCGACAAACTACGAACAACTGTATAAGGCAGTACCACTGGGTTATGGTCGCGTTGGCCGCATCACTTTCACCGGCCTTGGCCCAAAACCCGGCCCCTTCGTCGCTTGTGCAATCGCAGCAGGCCGCGCCGACGGCGCAGGGGCAATCGGCGCCACCGACTCTGACGCTCCAGGATGCTTTGATGCGCGCGCAGACCAATGAGCCGCAGCTTCTGGCCGCGCTCAACGCCGCCAATCTCGCGCGCGAGGATACTGTCCAGGCGCGCGCGGCCCTATACCCGGCCGCGGGTTTGAAATCGGATTTTCTCAATACCCAAGGCAACGGAGTTTTCCCTTCAGGCAGATACGTCACCAATGACGGCGTCCACGTTTACCGGGAGTGGGCCACCGTCCATCAGGATCTTTCACCAGGCACGCTGACAAAATCGGGCTACTATCGGGCCACGGCCGCGGAAGCTGTAGCGCGAGCCAAGGCGGAAATTGCGCGCCGGGGGCTTGCGGTCACGGTCACCAAGGCCTACTACGCGCTCGTAATTGGGCAACGAAAATACGCCACCGCCCAACTGGCTCTGGACCAGGCCCAGCGTTTCGTGACCATTACACAGGATCTGGAGCGCGGCGGTGAAGTGCCGCACAGCGATGTCATCAAGGCCCAGATTCAATACAATACGCAAGATCAGGCCTTTCGCGAAGCGAAACTTGCGATGGACAATGCCCGGCTGGATCTGGCAGTGTTGCTGTTCACCGATTTCGATCAGAACTTTCAGATTGTAGACGATCTGCACCTGGCGTCGGCGCTGCCTTCATCGGCGGATATACAAGCCATGGCACGGCGCGAGAATCCCGATTTGCGTGCCGCCATGGAAGCGGTACGCGGCGCCAACTTGGATGTTGTTATCGCGCGCCAGGCTTTCCTTCCAACCCTCACGGTCGATGTCGATTATGGGCTGGAGGCCAACCAGATCGGCTGGAACACCGTAGTCGCCGCCAACCCCGAACGGGGCCCGGTGCCCTCCGTTGGTTATTTCCTGACTGCCTCGCTTAACTTTGCCGTCTGGGACTGGGGCGCCAGGAAAAGCAAGCTGCGGCAGGCCCATCTCAAACGCGACCAGGCTAATGTAGAATTGACCGTCGCACAGCGGCAATTGCTCAGAAATCTCTCCGGCTTCTACGAAGAAGCGCAGACCGCTCGCGAGCAACTGGACTTGCTGCGCCAGTCAGCGGACCTTGCCACTGAGAACCTGCGTCTCAATACTTTACGCTATCAGGCTGGAGAAGCCACTATTTTGGAACTTGTGGACGCCCAGAATACCGTAACCCAGGCGCGGAATGCCAGTGACGACGGATTGGTCCGCTATCGAGTGGCCCTGGCCAATTTGCAGACGTTGACGGGGGCGTTTTAGCCAATGCCGCAACGGATCGCGCTACTAGCGGCCGCAGGCCTCTTGCTCCTGTCAGGCTGCTCGAAAAATGCCGCGCAAGATACGGCCGAAGCCCCGGCGCCCGTTCAGGTTACTGCTGTAACCCAGGAGACGATCCGCCGTACCGTGGAAGGTGACGGCGTGCTTTTTCCGCAAAACCAGGCCGGTGTCGTGCCCAAGGTCAGCGCGCCTGTCCAGAGATTTATGGTGAACCGGGGAGACCGCGTTCGGGCTGGGCAACTCGTCGCCACTCTTGAAAACCGAGACCTCTCAGCAGCGGTCGCCGAAAGCAGAGGCCAGCTTAACCAGGCGGAGTCCAACCTTCGCTCTACCTCTTCCGCTACGGTTCCCGAGGAGGTTACAAAGGCCGAAGCCGACGTGCAGTCGGCGCAGCAGACCGTGGACGCAGCTCAAAAGCTGTTGGAGAACCGGCAAAAACTGTTAGCGGAAGGCGCACTGGCCCGCAAGCTGGTGGATGACGCGCAGGTAAGTTACGCGCAAGCGAAAAGCCAATTGGAAACCGCCCAGGCCCATCTGCGCGTCCTTCAAAGCGTGGGTAAAGAGGAGCAGGTCAAGACTGCGCAGGCGCAGGTGGAAGCAGCCCGCGGACACTTGCAATCCTCCGAGGCCCAGGTGAGTTATTCGGAAGTGCGCAGCCCCATTAGCGGCGTGGTTGCCGACCGGCCGCTCAATGTCGGCGAAATGGCCAGCGCCGGCACGCCGTTGCTGACCATAGTGGATATATCGCGCGTGGTGGCGCGTGTCAACGTTCCGCAAAACGAGGCTACTACCGTCAAAGTGGGCCAATCCGCCACTCTCGTTCAAACAGGTCAGAGCGACAAATTGGAAGGAAAGGTCACTGTGGTGAGCCCAGCGACCGATGCCAACAGCACCACAGTTCAGATCTGGGTGGCTGCCGACAATCCGGGCGATCGCTTCAAGCCAGGAGCAGCCGTGCATGCCGCCATCGTCACTCAGATCATACGCAACGCCGCCGTCGTGCCCGTATCCGCGATTCTTCCCGGCGAAGCCGGTGGCACGGCGGTGTTGACCGTAAGCCCGGATTCGACCGCGCATCTCCGGCCGGTCGAAGTGGGTGTCCGTTATGGCGATAAGGCTCAGATCGTGAGCGGGGTCATGCCCGGCGATGAAGTGGTCGTGCTGGGAGGCCTGGGCGTTGACGATAAGGCCAAAGTGAAAATCGTCGGCGCCGCCGAAGAAGCGGCGGATGAGGATGAGGACCAGGCTGCCCCCGCTCCCGCCGCCTCCAAGGACGGCAAAAAGGACGAAGCGAAACCAAAGGCGAAATGAGCCAACTTACCACCACCCCGCCGATTCCTGCCCAGGGCGAAGAGCAACACTGGACCGCCCGCCACGGCAAGCCGATCATTTTTGTCATATTGACGCTGGTCGCGGTGGGCGTTTACCTGGCGCTGACGATCCCGATTGCGGTTTTCCCCGATACCAACTTCCCGCGCATCGTGGTGGGCGTGGATAATGGCGTGGCCCCGATCGACCAGATGCAGGTCGTTGTGACGAAGCCCCTCGAAGACGCCGTCAACACCGTTCCCGGACTAGATTCGCTATGGTCCATCACCAGCCGTGGCACGGCTGAAATCGTCCTGTTTTTCTCGTGGAAGGTGGATATGTTCCGCACGCTGGAGCTGGTCAATGCTGCGGTCGCGGGCGTTCAGACTTCGCTTCCTTCGACGGCCAAAGTGACTACCAACCGCCTTACATTCGCCGCTTTCCCCATCATGGGCTACAGCTTGACGTCGGACACGGTTCCTCAAACCCAAATCTGGGAAACGGCGAATTATCAGATCAAACCCTTGCTCAATCGGCAGCCGGGAGTCTCCAGCATCGTCGTGCAGGGCGGTGAACAGCCGGAGTTTCAGGTACAACCCGATCCTTCCAAACTAATTCAGACGGCGACCACCATTCCCAACATTCTCGATGCCATCGGCCGCGGCAACCTGATCGATTCTCCCGGAATGATCGAAATGCAACACCAGTTGGTGTTGAGCCTGGTAAGCGGGCAGGCACGTACGCCCGAGGAGATCTCGAACATCGTCATCAAGACCACCCCCAGCGGGAATCCGCTCCATATTGGCGACGTCGCTTCCGTTAAGCAGTCGATCACGCCGGTCTATACCGTCGTAACCGCCAATACCAAGCCGGCTGTGTTGATGAACGTTTTCCGTCAGCCGGACAGCAACACCGTGACCGTGGCCGACGCGATCCATTCCCAAATCGACCAGATCCGGAAGACGCTTCCCAAAAGCATCCAACTTCAGCCGTTCTACGATCAGTCCGAGATCGTGAACGATTCCATTAAAAGCGTGCGCGATGCGATTTTGATCGGCCTCATTCTGGCATCTCTGATCATGGTGCTGTTCTTGAGGGATTGGGGGACGTCTCTGGTTGCGGGGCTGGTGATTCCCGCCACTATCGGGGTGACGTTTATTGCGCTAAAGGCTCTGGGGCAGACATTCAATCTCATGACCTTGGGCGGCCTGGCAGCGGCAGTCGGCCTGGTGATCGACGATGCCATCGTGGTAGTGGAGAACATCGTCTTGCACCGCGATTCCGGGCAATCGCGCGCCGAAGCGATCCGCAGCGCCATTCGCGAAATCCGTATTCCGCTGGTGGGTTCCACCCTGACCCCGATCGTCGTATTCCTGCCGTTGATCTCGATTACGGGAGTAACCGGTGTATTCTTCAGCGCTCTAGCCGTTACCGTGGGCACGGCCTTGCTTACCTCGCTGGTGCTGGCGCTCACGTGGACCCCCACCCTCAGCCACTACTTCATTCGCAAGCAGCGCAGCGGTGGCGGAGGAGAGGAACACCAGGGTGTACCGAACTGGCTGCTTCGCCCGTATGAACGCGTGTTGCGCTTCACCCTGGAGCATCCACTGATACTATCGGTCTTCGTGGTCCTCCTGATCGGCGCCTCTTACCTGTGCTACACAAACCTGGGAAGCGACCTGCTGCCCGCTATGGATGAAGGTGGATTCATCGTCGATTACATCATGCCGGCGGGCTCGTCGCTACAGGAAACCAACCGTGTGGTCAGCCATGTGGAAAGAATTCTGCGCGCGACGCCGGAGGTGGAGAGCACTTCGCGGCGCACCGGCCTTCAGCTTGGCCTGTTCCCCGTGACGGAGGCCAATACCGGCGACATTTCCGTCAAGTTGAAGCGCGACCGCAAGCGCAGCGGGGAAGAAGTGATCGCCGACCTGCGCGGCAAGATCAAAGAGGCCGAGCCTGTTTTAGATATCGAGTTCGCGCAGCTTCTCCAGGACATGATCGGCGACCTGACCAGCGCGCCCGAGCCGTGCGTCATCAAACTCTTTGCGCAGGATCCGAACGTGCTTCTCCAGTGGGCGCCGCGAGTAGGCGACGCCATCAAAAAGATATCGGGAGTCGTGGATGTTAAGAACGGCATCGAAGATACGGTCACCGGGCCGGCCAGGGTCTTCACTGTAGACCCTTCGGTGACCGCGCGCGCCGGGTTCACCCCGCAGGAAGTAGAGCTGGATGCCAGCGCAATTCTCCAGGGCGAACCGGCGACCACGCCCGTGGTTCTCAATGACCGGGCCTACACCATTCGCGTGCGGATGCCCGAGCAGACGCGGGCGTCGCTCGACGCTATCCGTAACACGCCGCTGGTAAGCGGCACGGGAAAGATCGCGACCTTAGGCACTCTGGCTAACATTAGCGAGATTCCCGGGCAGAACGAAATCCGGCGCGAGAACTTGCAGCGCGATGTGCAGGTCACCGCGCGTTTTGAAGGCATGAGCTTAGGGGAGGGGATGCAGAAAGTGCAGCAGACAGTCGCCGATCTGAACCTGCCGCCCTCCATTCGCGTTGCTTACGGCGGCCAGTTCGAGGAACAGCAGAAATCGTTCCGCGATCTGGTTTTTGTCCTCCTCCTGGCGGTCGTGTTGGTCTTCACTGTCCTGCTCTTCGAATTCGGGGGCTTTGCCGCTCCCCTGGCGGTAATCTGTTCGGCATTGCTCTCCACTTCGGGGGTCTTCGTGGCGCTGCTGATTACGGGCACGACGTTCAACCTGTCGTCGTTTATGGGTCTGATCATGGTGATAGGTATCGTCGCCAAGAACGGTATTCTGTTGTTGGATGCGGATCAAAAATACCGGGCGAGCGGCATACCCGCCGAAGAAAGCATGATGCGTGCCGGCGAGCGCCGCCTGCGCCCCATCATGATGACCGCGCTCGCGACCGTGGCCGGCATGATTCCGCTCTCGCTCGGCTTGGGCGCCGGCTCTCAAATGCTGCAGCCTCTGGCGATTGCTGTGATCGGCGGCATACTCGCTTCCATGATTCTTTCACTGGTGGTAACTCCGGCCGTGCGATACTACATCGGCGGCCGGCACGATTAAGGAGATAAAAGATGAAGAAGTTCATGACGACTCTCTTGGTGGTGGCGGCCGCGGCTTTCGCCGCCGAGGGCTACCATGTCCTCAACAAGATCAAGATCGGCGGCACGGGCGGCTGGGACTATGTGACCGTCGACAGCAACGCGCACCGCCTTTATGCTACGCATGGCACCACTGTCGATGTAGTCGATCTCGATGCCGGCAAAGTAGTGGGATCGATCCCGCAACTGCACGGCGTTCACGGTGTGGCTCTCGTGCCGGACCTCAACAAGGGATTCATCAGCAACGGACAATCCAACAGCGTCACCATCTTCGATTTGAAAACACTGGCCAAGACCGGCGAGCCGGCAACCGGGATGAACCCGGACTCGATTTGTTACGAGCCGAAATCGCAGCGCGTGTTTACTTTCAATGGCCGCTCCAGCGATTCCACCGCCATCGATGCCAAGACAGGTGAACCGTTGAGCACATTCGCGGTGGGCGGGAGACCGGAGTTCTGCGTGGCGGACGGCACGGGAAAACTCTACGTCAATCTCGAAGATAAGAACGCCATCGTGGAGATCGATGCCGCGAAACCTGCCGTGCTGCGCACCGCCTCGATTGCGCCCTGCGAGGAGCCGTCCGGTCTTGCCATCGACAATAAGGATGGCGTCCTGTTCTCCGTCTGCAGCAACAAAATGATGACGGTGACGGATATGAAGAGCCTCAAAGTGATCGCCACTCCGGCCATCGGTCCTGGGCCCGACGCGACGGGATTTGATCCCGGTACCGGCCTGGCGTTTAGTTCGAATAGTGACGCGACCCTGACCATCGTGAAAAACTCCGGCGGCAAATGGGATACGGTGGACACCGTGCAGACCGAGCCCCGCGCGCGCACGATGGCGGTAGACCCCAGGACGCATCGCGTCTATCTGCTGGCTGCCGAATACGGCCCCGCGCCGGCGCCAAAATCGGGTGAAAAGAAGGCCGGCCGGCCGCCCGTGCTGCCGGACACTTTTCACGTCCTGGTAGTGGGGAAGTAGCGGACTCAGGTATTCCAGCGGACCGCTCCCTGTGGTCGCGGCTCAGTTGGGCCTCCGGCCGTGCCGAGTTGCGACCGGGGCGACCACGGGGAGCGGTTGCCCGGCAGAGCTGGGATGCGCTATTCTAAAAGCTCGAACGTATTGTATGGCAAACACTTACTCCGCAATTAAGCGGGTGCGCCAGACGGAGCGGCGCAACGAATACAACCGCAAGAATGCGACCCGGCTGCGTCACCAGATCCGCGCTATGCGGCGCGTAATCCAGGAAAAGGACGCTAAGAAAGCTGCGGAATTGCTGCCGCAAACCTTTTCTCTTATCGATCGCGCCGCTAAGAACGGCACCATCAAGAAGAACACGGCCGCACGGTACAAATCGAAGCTGCACGTGCGGGTGAAGGCTCTGGCGAGTTAACAGCACTCACTGTTTGGGCGCAGTTTTCGAAGCCGACAGCTCGCGATGGAACATGTAGGTGATCTCGATGGGCATGTCGTCCATCGATTTCACGTCGAGCACCGTCTGGTAATAACGTGGCAGTGCTCCGGATGCCGCTCTCATTTTCGAAACCAGGGTTCGCGCCAAAGCGGGATCCGTAAACGCCTGTACCGCCGCCATCACACTGGACACCTGGTTGCCGGATAGATAAAGAATCTCCCCTTTGCCGTACAGCCCCGGCGTGAGCGTGATGAGGGCGTGACTTTCCTGAATGTCCTGCCCATCCCGAGGAGGCTGCTCGGAGAGGAACACAGGCTCACCAGGCCGGGGACTAAGGTTGCGGATGCCGCCCGGCTCGAGCACGATCTGCTGATCGACCGGAATGGCCTGGAGCTGGCGATTGCCGGTGGCCGGGCCGAGAAATACCACGTTGTCCATAGCGATTTCCGGCAGGGAGAGCTGGTTGCCCGGCGTAACGAGCAGATCCAGTTTGCGCGGCCCCAGGAACTGGCCGAGCCGGAACGCACCGCTCGCAGTTCCGAAGGAGGGCGTGGCAATGCAGACCACCAGTGGCCGGCCGGCGGAGAGCAGCGGTCCCCAGAGTTGTTGCAGGTCTGAACTCCAGGCGGAAACCGGATCGGAGCCAACTCGCTCCGCGCGCGAAGGCCGCGCCACGAAATACACGACGCAAGCCATCACAATCAGCAGCGAGGCCGCGATGAGGATTAGCATCGTGGGCCCGCGCGAGAACTTGCCTATAACGGTGGCTGCCGCTTGAGGCTGTGCTGCAGGCGCCGGGCGGGGTTCAAAGGTCATTTTGAACCCGCCTTTGGGCAATTCGACGAGGATCGGGTCGTCGATTCCATCGGTCCGATAGTAGTCAGCCAGCTTTTGCCGCAGCCGGGCCACGTGCATGCGGACGACAGACTCCTGGCGCGGGTCGTAGGAAGCGGGCTTGCCTAAAGCATCGATGCCGACAGTGTATTCCTTCAGGTCGTCAGCCTCTCCAGCGAGGGATTTTTCCGTCAGATAGATCAAAAGACGGCGTTGTACCTCCGAAAGCCGGAGGCTTTTGTTCTGAAGGATACGGTCAATCTGAGCTTGGGTGGTTTCCGATGCGAGTACCACTACCGAGAGATAATATCACACTGATCACGATCCGCTAACTACCTAAGGGCAACATTGAAGCCGAGGATATTTCCCGGGAAAGTAAATTAGTACATGTGTATCGCGCGCGTAGCGCCGGTGTGTCGAGCGATGCCCCACCTAAGTCTGGAGAGTTGCGTCCATGGCCAAAGAGTCGATCCTGGTTGTCGATGACGTTCCGGTCAACCTGAAGCTTACCGACATGCTTCTCCGCCGGGCCGGGTTCAAGGTCCATACAACGGAGGACGCGGAACAGGCGCTGGCTTTGTTGCGTGGCTTTCACCCCGACCTGATGCTGGTGGACATTGAATTGCCGGGAATAGACGGGCTTTCATTGACGCGCCGCGTCAAGATGAATCCTTCGACGCGTGACATTGTGGTGCTGGCATTGAGCGGCCGGGCCGGCTCGGATCACGATCAAGAAGCGCGTGCCGCTGGGTGCGACGGATACATCACCAAGCCGGTGGATTCCGCAACCCTGTTATCGCGTATTCGCGAGCATCTGGACCGGCATGCGCAAGCGCCGATTACCGCGAACGATGGCCCCGCGGAAGAGCCGGACCTGGAGAGCCTGAAGCGGAGTTTCCTGGAGGAAGGCTCGCAGCAGAGCCAGCAGATGGTGGACTCACTCGACGGAAGCTTTGATGTATCCAAGACCGCCCGCCTGTGCCATCAATGGGTAGGAGCGGCGGGCATCTTAGGCTACATGGCGATTTCCGAAAGTGCCCGCGAGGTCGAGGAGGCCTTGCTGGGACCGCGTGTGGATGCCTGGCGGATTCGCGAGCTGCTTTCGAATCTGGTATTAGCTTTTGGAGAGCCGCGGGAAACCTCGATACCTAAGATTGCCGAGCCGGTTGCGCAGGCGCTCTCGGGGAAGCCCATCGCGATGGTGGCATTTCGACCTGAAGAAGCGGAGCGGATCTGTGCCGCCCTGGAGATGGTGGGCGCCAGGCCGAGGCTATTCGGCTCGGACGACGCTCCCGATTCCCCGGCGGTGCGAGACTGCAGCGTCATAATGCTTTCGGTTGGCCCTGAAACGGCGGGGACGCGGTGGCTATCGAACGATCTTCCGGCGCTTTTCACGCATCCGTTGGTGCTGGCGGGTAAGCGGGACCAGATCATGGCGCTGGACCTGGCAATTCAGTCGCGAGCCAGCGAGTTTCTCATCGATGGTTGGCAGCCCGAGGAGGCGCTCCTGCGGCTGAGTTTTGCGCTCTCCCGGAATCCTCGCGAGAACGCCGCTCCGGCGCGCAGTGATTCCGGCGCCCGGGAATCGGAATACCGCCCCGTCACCGGCGTTCCCGAGATTCTGCTTGCCGATGACGATCCCACGATCCGCTCCCTCGTCCGCATGACCCTGACGGACTACGGAATGGACTGTCGGGTGGCCGCGAGCGGCTCCGAAGCGCTCCAGATGATCCGCGCCCACCGGCCGCACGCCGCCGTGCTCGACGTGAACATGCCCGGCATGGACGGCTACCTGGTTTTGGCGGCGGTGCGCCAGGAAAAACTCCCGGTGCGGGTGGTCCTTCTCACGGCGCGCCGGCACGAGAACGACATCAGCCGCGGCTTCACGCTAGGCGCCGACGATTACGTCGTGAAGCCCTTCAATGTGGTGGAGCTGATAGCGCGCCTGAAGAGACTGCTCCGGCGTTGACGCAGCCGGCGAATCAAGCGGTTTTTACGGCTGCCGAGAGATTCAGAAGACGATCGGCGTTTCCACGGTAGATCTGGTCCTTTTGCGCGGCGTTCAGACCGAGGCCCTCGACGCACCGGATGGTTTCCCGGATGTAGAGGCCGGGCGAGGGCTCGAAGGGGACGTCGGAAGCGAACAGCACCCGATCGATTCCGAAAAAGGCCAGGCCGCACTGGGTGGCGGGGAGACCGCCAAACAAGGCTGTGTCCGCGTAGAACATCTTGAAATAATCCACCGGCCGTTTCTTGAGGGTCTTTAAGAGTACCGTATAGTCCACATCGGAAGTGCGCTTCCCCAACTGGTCCCAGCCGTAGCCTACGCGGCCTTCAAAATAGGGAATCATGCCGCCCATATGATGGGTGATAATTTTCAGGCCGGGGTGCCGATCGAAGATTCCGGAGAACACCAGGCGGGCCATGGCGGCGCTGGTTTCGTAGGGCCAGCCGAAGGTCCACCAGATCTCGTATTTGGATTTGTCTTCGCTGAGGTAATCCGGGAAATTGGCGCCGCGGGAGGGATGCATCCAAATGACCACGTCACGGCGCGCCAGTTCCTCGAACAGCGGCAAAACATCGTCGGCATCCAGCGGCTTGCCCGCCACATTGGTGAATACCTGGACGCCGCGCGCGCCCAATTGCTTGACGGCACGATCGGCCTCCTTCTGTGACTCCTCGATGTTGTTCATCGGGAGGGAAGCAACAAACGAGGGAAAACGATCCGGGTGGCGGGCGCACAACTCGGCCATGCCGTCATTAGCGACTCTTGCGAGATGGGGCGACTTGTCGGGTCCGGCCAACGACTCCAGCGAAGGCATGGGAAGCGAGATGATCTGGCAGTATTCGCCAAACTCATCCATTACGCGGAAGCGCGCGTCCAGGTCTACGATGGTGGCCGCCTCGCGCACACGCCGGCCGATGTCTTTGGGCCCGGAAGGCGTGTTGATGAATTCATCGAAGAAGCGCCTCGGGAAAAAATGGTTGAAAATGTCGACTTTCATGGGGTCTACTTATTGTAATCGACCGCTGGGCAGAGTTTCAGCGCACCCAGCCTGACTGATTGTCTCTGCTGTTCTGTTGAGATATGATGCCCTCGCTGCCGTCTCACCAGCAGCAGACAGTGTTGAAGACTATCGATACCATGCTCAAAGGGGTTGGCGGGTGAAGGGGGGCGGGTGGGCTCATCTGCACCCGTTGCTCAGCCCCGGCCTGTGGCCGATGGTTCCCCCGGAGCGCCGGGCGGAGTGACCGCCAGTTCTGCTCCAACCGGTGCCGGATGAGGGCCTGGCTGAATAGGTTGTCGGCCGATCCTGGACTAGTAGTTTAGAAATCCGGATCGACCTCATACGGCGCAACGACCTCACCTTTGCGATTCACATACTTTTGCTCCGACGGCTGGCCGGCCACCGTGAGCCCGTCGGAGAAGGACCATTGCGGCCAGAGCTTTATTACGAGGGCCTTGCGCCCGGTTTTATCAATGTAATAGCCGCCTATTTCATCTTCCGGCCATACCGAGGCCAGTCCCTCGGAAAACGGATTACCCCGGGAGTATCTTGGCGCAATCGTCACAGCGCCGCGCTTGTCTACATACCCCCACAAGCCATCAGGAAACTGCACTGCCGCAAGCCCCTCGGAAAAGGACTGCGCGTCCCCAAATTGCATTGGAATCTCCAGTCGGCCCGTCCGACCAATGAAGCCCCAACGTCCACGCGACTCTGCGCCATCCGGGACCTCCACAGCGGCGAGACCTTCCGAGAATGCATATGCTTGAACGAATCGAGGCTGGATAACCATCTTGCCTCCCTGATCGATGTATCCGTACTTAGCCTGAGAGTCCTCAGTTCGGACAGCCGCTAACCCTTCGGAAAAATCGTCCGCGTCAACCAGTCGAGGTTCTATGACAACGTTGCCACTTTTGTCCACGAACCCATACCGAAGCCCCTGAGGAAAGCAACCGGCAATACCAAGCGCCGCAGGATCATGAAGTCTGAATGCAAGTGGTGGCGCATCGTCTTTCGAATAAACCGTTGCCCTCTGCCCAGGTGAGAGTGAGTCGCACGAGATCGTGTCCCAAGCCTCGAAGCGAGCTAGTCCGCCGCTGAAAACAGCCACCGCTTCGAATTGGGGCCTGATGACGGGCTTGCCGGTAGCATCGATAAACCCCCACCGGCGATCCAGGCGAACGGGCGCAAGCCCTTCTTGGAAATCTCCTGCATCATCAAACTGGTAAGGAATCGCAACCTCACCTCGTTCGTTGATATACCCCCACTTTCGATTCTGTCGTACCGCAGCTAAGCCACTAAAGAAATCTCGCTCGTCATCGAACTGGGGCGTAATAGCGGCTTTGCCATTCCGGTTAATGTAGCCCCACTTCTTGCCGTAATGAATCTGAAACAGCGGCCCCGCGCCCTTCTTCTTGATCGGTATACGAACCACTTCACTGGCGCAACATCCAAACGCCGCAGCAAGGGCGGTTGCCCCTACAAATCCTCGGAAGACTCTTTTCGGTAGCATTTTCCTCTGTATGGCCCCGAACGTCATTTCGGTTTACGGGATCGCCGCCCGTGTAGGCATACGTGTTCCAAGTGGCGGGATCGGCCGGGTATACGCCCTGCTCGGGTCCGGCGTCTGGAACCTTCCCCAGTTGAAGCTATAGTAGCTTGATCGGTGCACGAAATCACTGCCGTTTTGGATCGGTTTCTTCGAACTCAACGACAACGTCACGTACCGAGTCGACATACAACTGACCAGGTGCTGTATTGAGGGGGGCCAAAACCGTCGCCAGATCTATTTGGATATCGCGCCGAGTCTCGAACAACCCCACATACTGCGTCGCTAAAACGAGCCGCCAGGGCTCTGCCGTGTGGTGTTGTATTATACTTTTCGGTGGACTCTAACAGGCGTTTGACCGACGCCTGAAGACCCAGGAGGTATGCATGAGCTCCTCTAAAGTCTGCTCACATTGCAACGGGAGCGGCAGGGATGTTTGCCGCAGGTGCAAAGGTGCTGGGAAGGTACATCGATTCGGTGTGGAGTGGAATTTCTACTCGAACAGCACAGAAATGAAATACGGTTACTACGAGTGCGACGAGTGTCTAGGCCGCCGGGACCGTGGGCGGTGCATATGGTGTCATGGCACGGGCAGGATTGAGCCGTGACGGCCCTGGCTCAGGCCATACCGGCAAGGCTCTTCACAGCGGCGTAGAAGCCTTCCAGGACGCTCTTCAGATCGGGGCCAGCGATGCCTTCTCTGGAAAGTTTCACGCGCGTCCTTCCGCGCTCGTCCTTTTCGAACTCCGCTTTTGTGCCCAGCGCCATTATGCAGGCGGTCAGCACGACCGAGACGACGGCGACCTCGAGAAGCGCTTTCGTTTCGGCTTCGGGAGGTTCGGCAAGCAACGGATCCAGTGCGTCAAGTAGCGCCCGGTCAGGAGACTGCGCGAGCGCAGCCAGAACCTGACGGGCCGCCTTCCCTCCCGCCTGCAGATCCGGCTTCGCTGACGGAGACAGAGCCAGCGGAGCATGGCCTGCCAGCTCAAACTCCGCGTTCAGCATGTCGATCTGCTGTTCGGTCGTGCGTTCCTGCTGTTCCGGCCTTTGTTCGTCGAGCCACGCCGTCATATACTGGACAGTAGCAACGGCCTGGCGGGGCGTCAGCGAGTCGATTCGGTGAATTCGTTCGGAGTCATTCATGAGTGAGTTCCTCTCAGACCCAGTCGCCGACGAGCATGAACGGCGCCCAGTGATACGGATGTCGAAATTCCGGATTGGCAGTATCTGTCAGCAACGCCTTCCACGCTGACTTCAGTGCGCGCCATTTCGGCTCACCGGCGCTCAGCCATTCTTCGTAGAATACCTGCAACAGGCGGTGCGAAGAACGGGTATTCACGTTCCATAAGCTGAGCATTAACGAGGGTGTCCCGGCGTACAGCCAGGCCCGTGACAGGCCGAGCAGGTCGTCACCGGCCTCCACTTGCGCCCGGCCGGTGGAGCAGGCGCCGAGCGTGACGAGATCAGCATTCAGCCGCAGATTGTAGATGTCGCGAGCAGTGAGCAGGCAATCGGCGAACTCGTCGGGAGCGCGCCGGAGCGAAGGGCCGTCGATATGGGGGCGGCGGCCGTCGGCGAGGAGAAGCGCGGAGCGAAGCGGATCGTTCCAGCCCTGGTCGCCCGCAAACAGGCCATGGCAGGAAAGGTGGATCACATCGGCGCGCTCCGATTGTTCAATGACGCGCTGCTTCGTCGCGGCGCTGCGTCCTTCAGCGCCGATGAGAACCCGCTTGCCTTTGCGCAAGGGATCCAGAAGTTTGCCGTCCTCCGCGAACGCTGCGGATTGTTCGCCCAACATGTCCACACAGGCAGCGAGGCCGGTCCGTAGACGGCGTCGCGATCCAGTGGAACGGGCGCGATTGCGTACGCGGCAATGTCGAAGCACGCCGATGCCAGGGATCGAACAGACGCCGAAGCGCTGGCCGACATAAGCGCCGTCAGAGAGCCGAAGGGCGTGCAGCGGCAGCATATGCAGCGGGCCATGCGCGGAGACGCACAGGACATCGCAGCCGTCGAGGATCGGCTGAACGGAAGCGGGCAACAATCGGACGGATAGTTCGTCCAGGTAGGTGAGCGCGTATCCCGGTTCGAGAAGCTTGTGGCGATTCGGTCCAAGTCCGGACGGCCGGCTGAGACGGCGGATGGCCGGCGGCAGTTTGAGGGCCGCCTCGATGGTTGCCGTCTCCTCCGTGCTGTGAATGTCCGCGAGGGCCGCCGGGACGCCGTTGCAGTCGATCAAAAGCCGGTGGGCACAGGCGCGAAGATGGTCAGCAGGCAGGCCCGTATCGAGGCCCACCGGCTCTGTGGCATCCGGGCCAAGCACGAAGAGCCATGTCGTACTGTTGTCCACGTAGTAACTGAGCAGCGCGGCTCTGGTCTTCACGTCGTGCAGACATTCGCGCATGCCCCGCAGATCCGGCGCGGCTCCTCGACGAAGCGATACGTATTCCGCCCAGGTGCTGTCGTTTTCGAGCGCCGACCATACCTCCCCGAGTTCGATCTGCAGCCTGGCGGCTCTATCCCAGAGTTCGAAGCCGCGGACGCCATCCTGTGTCATGGCGTTGGCGCGCGCGGCACGGGCCGTTTCTCTTGCCGCGGACAAAAGCGCCTCTTCCTTTTGCGTGAGCGCGGCCGGACCTGCGGCCGGCTTGCGGATTGCGGCATGCCCCAGCTGGTTTAGCAGGGCGCGCGATTTCGCTCTCTCTACGAGTTCGAGCGCCGCGGCCCAATTCTGCCGGCGCAAATGCTCGTGCAGAAAGCGCGCGCTGAGATTCTCTCCCTCTTTCGCAAAGAAGATCTGCTGTCGTTCATCGCCGATCAGGCTACGGCGGCGATCCAGAAAATCGAGAGCTTCGCCGAGCTTTGTTGCCGCTCTCTGTGTGTCGGCTGCCGTAAGAGATGTCCATGCTTCGGATGCCAAACGGGCCTGTTGGCGCCGAAGGCTGTCCTCTGAATTCACGAGATCGACCAGGCCCTGAAATCGGAACCCGGCGGGCTGTTGGGTGTGCGTGGTGGAGTGCTCGCGAAGTGTTTTGCGCGCGATGGCGAACCGCGCCGGAATTTCGGGGTCGTCAGTGGCGACTTCAAGCACGAGGTTCGCCAGCTTCTTCATTTCGGCAAGGAGCTGGTCAATGACCTTCGGATCCACGCGGTCGCCGGATTCGAGTTGACGGACCACGCGCTCCGCCTGTAGCAGGGCGCTCAGAAGCGGGCTGTTCGCTCCCGGGTTCACCGCCCGGAGCCCGACCCGCGCCTCCGCACAGCCTGATACAGACGCTCGCGCAGGTCTGCAAACTGTCCCGGCAATTTGGGGTGCTTGGGAGCGAGATCGATAACGCGGTCGGCATACTCGTCCATGCGGTCGAGCAGGCGCTGCACCTCAACATTGTTTACCTTGCCGCCGGCTTCGAGTTGCTGTACTACGCGCATCAGGTCGTGCGCGTACGTAACTGTTTCGAGCTGACTCTCCGAATCACTGAGGTGGGATACCATCGCGTTCATGGCTTTGCCGGAGTCCCATTCGGGCGGGGCGGGCGAGCCCTTTCCGAGTCCGCGGGCCTCGAGGTGCGGGTGGAGCAAGGCGCTGTACTTCCGGTAGAAGATGTCGTACGGTCCCGACTGGGCGCCGGCACCGGCTGGATTCAGCTTTTCTACCTTTGCGACCGCTTCTAGGAGTTCGGCATTCGTCACCGACTTCGGATCCGCCTGCAGGCAGCGATCGAGAGCGCCGAGTTCTCCCAGGATTTTCTGAAGACTCAGCAGCCAGTTGACTTGTGGGTCCATGGAGACCTCCTACGTCGGCTTATATCACAAATGGAGGCAGAACGGATCGCGCTCGACCGCGCCGTCAAAGAGCTGAGGCCAGCCTGAATGAGCCGTGGTGCCCGCAATCGCCATCCGAGGACCTGTCGGCCGCGGTGCCGGCCAGACCAGTCAATACTCCACAATGCCCGTCCCTCGATGCGGCTTCAACCGAGTGCGTGATATCGCTACCGAGAGTTCAAAGGAGAGTTTTGCCATATTGTTCATGGCGACTTTCAGCCCGTGCTCGCCAAACACTCGAAGAACTTCTCCCTGCAAAACGCGCTCCCAATTGGCGTGGATCAGATGCAGCGGAACTTCGACGGCATGCGCAAGCAGGTCGATGCTTGGCGGGAGTCCCAGCTTTCAGACACGGTTGCGAAGATGATCATCTACCGCGCGTTTATCGAGTCTGACCTGGAAGTGCCGAGGCATTTGGTGGGGAACAGTTGCCTGGATCGCACCCAGCGCATCCAGCCTGACTGATTGTCTCTGCTGTTCTGTTGAGATATGATGCCCTCGTACGGAACCCAGCAGATCGAGGTCACAGTAATGGATACCAAGCCGGGAAGACGCGAATTCTTGGGAGGAATGGCCATCGGCGCCGCCGCCTGGCTGCAGGGGGAACGGTTATGGGGCGCCACTGAAGACGAAAGGGTGATCCCTTTTATTACGGCGCCGGCCGGCGGCCGGGGCGGCCCGGCGGGCCCCAACCTGAACTGGGAGAAATTGACGTCTTGGATTACGCCCGAGGACCAATTTTTTTCGGTCGGCCACTATACCGCGCCGGAAGTCGATCCGGCGACCTGGAAGCTGGATATTGGCGGGCTGGTTTCAAAGCCTCGTTCGTTTTCCCTTGAGGAATTAAAGGGGCGGTCCAAAAAGGAGCACACGGTCACGCTGGAATGCTCCGGCAATGGGCCGGCGGGCGGACTGATCGGCAACGCGAAATGGGCAGGCACACCCCTGGCTCCTATCTTGAAAGAGGCGGGCCTTCACCCGGAGGGGATCGAGGTCGTATTCTTTGCGGCCGACTCGGGTACCGAGAAGATCCGCGATGCCGAATATAAGCAGAATTTTGCGCGGAGCCTTTCCGCCGACGACGCGCTCAAGAACGGCAACCTTTTTCTGTGCTACGAGTTCAACGGGCAGCCTCTGCCCAAGGCTCATGGTGGACCGGTCCGGCTGGTGGTGCCCGGCTCCTATGGCGTGACCTGGGTGAAGTGGATCAACCGCATCGAAGTGCAGGATCGCAAGTATGAAAACCGTTTCATGGCGCGGGATTATGTCACCATCCGCGGCGAGAAGCGGGGCGAAGAGACCATCTGGCGGGAAACCTCGGTGGGGAAGATGAATCTGAAATCGGTGACGGCGCGAGTGACGAGGCGTTCCGACGGCGCACTACGCATCGCGGGCGCAGCCTGGGGCGATGGCACGCCAATCAAGTCGGTGGACGTGAAGATCGACGATGAGGCGTGGAAACCGGCCCAACTAACGCCCAACAAAGATCAGTTCGCCTGGACCTTCTGGACCTTAGACTGGGGCAATGCCAAGCCGGGCGAACACAGCATCACATCCCGCGCGACGGACGCACACGGCAAAATCCAACCCACGGCCGACGATCCTTTCATTGCGCTAAAGAAAACCCGCTGGGAAAACAATCAACAGGCCGTGCGCCGGATTCGCATCGAAGAGAACGGGTAGAGGAGCAACGCTTATGAAGAAATATTTGCTGGTCGTTTTGGCAGCCACCGCCGCCTTTGCCGCGGAAGGCTTTCATGTACTCAATACGGTCAAGATCGGCGGCGGAGGCGGCTGGGATTATCTGACGATGGATAGCGCCGCTCACCGCTTATACGTGTCCCACGGCACCCTCGTTGAGGTGATCGACGTGGACGCCGGCAAAGTGGTGGGGCAGATCGCCGACACGCGGGGGGTCCATGGAATCGCCATCGCGCCGAAACTCAACAAGGGCTTCTCGAGCAATGGAGGCGCTAACAATGTGACGGTGTTCGATCTTAAGACTCTGCAGAAGACGGGCGAAGTTGCCACTGGCACCAACCCCGATGCGATTTGCTACGACTCGAAGACGCAGCGCGTGTTCACATTCAACGGCCGCTCGAACGATTCCACCGCCATCGACGCCAAGACCAACATGGTGGTAGGGACGTTCCCGGTAGGTCCCAAGCCGGAATTCTGCGCCGCGGACAATAATGGGAAGTTGTATGCCAACATCGAGAACACGTCCGAAATCGTGGAAATCGACGCCGCAAAGCCGGAGGTAACCCGCCGCGCCTCGCTCGCTCCCTGCGAAGAGCCCTCGGGGCTGGCGATCGATACCAAGGGTAAGAAGCTGTTCGCGGTCTGCCGGAATAAGATGATGGCCGTGGTTGACGCGAAAGACCTAAAAGTGATTGCGACACCGGCCATAGGCGCGGGACCAGATGCCGCAGCCTTCGACCCGGGGCTAGGCCTGGCCTTCAGTTCAAATGGCCAGGACGGCACGATTACCGTTGTGAAGGAAGTAAATGGCAAGTACGACGCGGTGGATACCATCACCACCGAGCGCACGGCCAGAACCATGGCCCTGGATGAAAAAGCGCACCGCATCTATATGTCGGCTGCGGAATTTGGGCCTGCCCCTGAACCGAAGGAAGGGCAGAAAAAGGGCCGCGGCGCCGTGGTACCCGACAGCTTCCATATTGTGGTTGTTGGAAAATAGCACAAGCGGACCGGTTTGTCAGGCTGCGCGGGGCGGGTTATCAACCCGCCGAAAATCGAGATCCTGTCTCAAGGAGGCAACGTATGATGCGTCTGGTTCTTGCGGGGTTAGCGGTGGCGGGGGCCGCCATGGCAACCGATCAATCCTCTCAAGTTACTTTTATGAAGGACGTTCTTCCTGTTCTGCAGCAAAACTGTCAGGGCTGTCATCGGCCAGGGCAGGTTGCCCCGATGTCGCTGCTGACATATAAGGAGACTCGTCCGTGGGCCAAGGCGATCAAGGCGGCGGTGACGATGAGGAAGATGCCGCCCTGGTTCGCGGATCCGAAATACGGCCACTTCGTGAATGATCGTTCTCTCAAACAGAGCGAGATTGACACCCTTGTGAAGTGGGCGGATAGCGGAGCCGTGGAAGGCGATGCAAAAGACGCGCCGGCGCCGGTTCAATGGCCAGCAGGCGGTTGGAGTATACAGCCGGAAGTCGTTGTGGATATGCCGCCCCATGAGGTGCCGGCCAAGGGGATTCTGGAGTGGGAACTGATCGCGTTCAAGGCTCCTTTCAAAGGCGACACCTGGGTCACTTCAATGGAAATCCTGCCGGGCGACGCTTCGGTGGTGCATCACATTTGTTTCAGTTTTGAGAAGCACAATCCGAACACCGTGTATAACCGGTACGAGTGGGTGCAAGTGCCGCGCGACGAGACCGGCAATCCCACGCCGGGAAACAGCGGATTTGCCGAACGGCCGGGAATGATCACCGCATTTCGCGACGTGGGCAGCACCGAAGTGAAGACCAGGCCGGGCCAGCCTTCATTGAGGCAAAACCTCGATTTCTGCTACCTGCCTGGCGCAAACTATGACGACTACCGCGCTTGGAATGCCGGCAAGCTGGTGCCTGCCGGATCCGACCTTGTGGTGAGTCTGCATTACACGACCAACGGTAAAGCCGTCACCGACCGCACCAAAATCGGCTTCACGGTCGCGAAGACGCCGCCGCCGCGGAAGTTCCTGGTGCAGGGCGCGGGCGAGGATGCCCCCGTCATTGCGCCCACACCCGCCAGCGCCAGGGCGGCGTTTGCCTCTTCGTACAATCCGGAATTCAAGATCCCGCCGAATGAAAGCAACTATCTGGCGCCGCCCATGGACATTACGTTCCTGAAGGATGTCGAGATCGTGAGAATGCGTCCCCATGCGCATGTCCGAGGGAAGAGCGCCCAATACAAGGTGACTTATCCGGATGGACGGGAAGAAATTGTGCTCAATGTTCCACGCTACGATTTCAACTGGCAGCTTTCGTACGGAACTTCGCTGAAGTTACCCAAGGGCACCAAGATGCACTTCGAGTTTCGGTATGACAATTCGGTAAACAATAAGTTCAACCCCGATCCCACGCGATGGGTCTATCAAGGATTTCAGAGTTGGGAAGAGATGATGGCGCCCAACCTTGGTTTTATTCTGGACCGCGACGCCGATGTGGCAAGTCTTATGTCGGTGACGAACTGAGTTTAGTGGCGCCTTAGCCGAGCGCGTTTGTCGTGCCCGTCACCGATGCCGGTTCGCCGAACAAGGCTTGTACCTGTTGAAGCAGCATTGCCTGGTTTTTGATTACAGCCTGCTCTTGCGGAGTGGCCTTCGCCAGGTCCGCGGCAGAGACGCCGGGAAGAGCGTCGGCAGCCTGCGATGACGCGATGGGCAATGGCGGCGCCGCGTTTTGGTTGGCTTGTGAAGCGCCGAAAAGAGCATTGACCTCTTGCGTTTGGATCGTGGCAAGACTCATGCTCACGATGTCCTGTGGTGAAGCCGACTGCAGATCGGCCGCCGAGATAGGGGCGAGTAAATTGGAGAGCAATCCTCCGGGCTGCATCAGGCTCGACAGGCCGCTCAGTGAGTTGGTGATCGATCCCATTCTTCTCTCCTTGGTTCCCTTATCGGCCGCCATTTGAGTTTCTTCAGCTGGATTAAGCAGCCCCTCGGCTGAAGCGTCTGTTATTCTCTGTTTGACGGAAGGTGTTCCATGAAGCGGAAAAAAGTGGCGCGGGCCGCACAGGGAGTTATAGACCGCCGGGGATTTCTGGAAACTGCCGGCAAATGCACCGTGAGCGGCCTCGCCGCCGCGGGAATGATCGAGAGTCTAGGAACGAATAGCGCCATGGCGGCCCAGATCTCTACCGGCAATCAACCGGAAGGGCAGGCGGCGAAGATCGCCAGGTTCGCGCTGAACACGCGCTACGATGCTCTACCGCCCAAGGCTCTTGAATGGGCAAAGACCGCGATGCTCGATTGTCTGGGCGTGGCTGTGGCCGGAAGCAGAGAAGAGAGCAGCCGGATCTGCGCCGACCTGGCGCGCCAAGAGAAAGCAATCGAAGAAACGACGGTTTACGGACACGGCTTTAAATCCTCGGCCGTCGAGGCAGCGTTCGCCAACGGCATCTCCGCGCATGCCACCGACTTCGACCATAGCTTCGTGATCGGCGGCCAGCCGTCGGCTCCGATCATCCCGGCCGTCTTCGCTCTCGGCGAGAGTCTGGGGGCGACGGGGAAACAGATTTTGGAGGCCTATATCGCTGGCTTCGAGGTAGCAGCGCAGCTCACACTTGCCGGGCAGCAGGAAGGCGGCGCAGGTGTTCCGCCCGGAGTGTTGGGCGCAGCCACCGCCTGCGCGAAGCTGCTTCGATTGAAGGAATCGGAAATCGAAATGGCCCTGGGGATCGCATCCGCTATGGTCAGCGGGCTCGGAACCACACAGGGAACGATGGGAAAGCCACTGGGCGTGGGCCTCGCCGCGCGAGCTGGAGTGGTGGCCGCCCGGATGGCCAAAGGCGGGTTCACCGCGGGCCAACCAAACTTGCCTGCTCTTGCAGAACTGGGGCAGGTTTCGGCTTTGGAGAAATACGGCGTCAGGCTGAAGGCATATCCCTGTGGCGGCCTCACCCACACGGCCATCTACGCGACCATCCAGCTACGCAACCAGCACTCAATTACGGAAGATATGGTGGATCATATCGACGTCGAAGTGCCGCAAGGCACGGCGAATACGATTATGTACGCGATTCCCGAAACCGGGCTGCAGGGAAAATTCTCGATGGGCTATCTGATCGCGCGGGCGCTCATCGACGGCAAGCTCTTGCTCGATGCGTTCACGGATCAAGCGGTGCGCGATGAAAAGGTTTTGCGGCTGGTCAAGAAGGTAGAGATGAAGGTCGATCCGAGCCTTCCATCGAGTCAGAGCGCCGATGGGAGCCGGCCCGCGACGGTGACCATTCATCTCCACAACGGCCAAACGTACCGGCTCAACCAAAGATTCCCGAAAGGAAGTCCGCAGCTTCCGATGACGCCGGAGGAATTGCGGGAGAAGGTCCGGGCCTGCGCCCGCGGCGTGATCGGCGCTGCATCCTGCGAGCGAGCGATGGCGTACGTGTCCACTCTGGAGACGATGGCGAACATCAAGCCCTTGGCGGAGCAACTTCGCGGCGGAGCCAGGAAGCACGAGGGTCGTCCCGGGCCGAGCGTCTGAAAGCAAGCGCCCTTGACTACCGGTAGCGCTCGGCGGAAGTCGCGACCCCACGTTGGTCATCGGGAGAATAATTTCGTCTGGTAAAGTTTGATGAGTGCGTCGAGGAGCAGCGAAGTTGCTAAATCGCAGTCCCCTGCCGCCCACACTTCGGAAGCGACGGCGATCTTTCGGTCTATCTCTGGGGATGATTGGTCGGCAGAGCTTTGGATGAGACTGAGGAGGCCTCGAAATCCTTCCGCGACATTGTTTCGTATTCGTAGTTGATCGGATTCAAGCATGGACTACCTCGATTATTCAGGACCACAATTCACGTTCTCTGATTCTAACCTTGAGCTGTGCGAGTAACCGCGCCGCCGCACTACGCGCCCATGGCTTAGAATGATGGACGAGTCTAATTTCTAACTCTCACGAACAGCAGAAGCGAGTATACCGTCGTGGGCACCATGGCTTCGCTAGGGTTTGAGGAAGCGAGACTGCGGGTAGGAACGCTGGGCATCAGCGCTATGCTGGCGTTGGCCGGCGGTTTTCTCGATGGCTTCACGTATGTCGGACATGGACATGTCTTCGCGAACGCCATGACCGGCAATGTGGTCCTCCTCGGCATCAATTGTTTCTCCGGCTCCTGGCGTGCGGCCCTTCACCATGTTCCTCCGATCCTGGCGTTTCTCGTGGGTGTATGCGTGTCACAGGCGATGCAGTTGCATTCGAGACGCCGGAGTGTCAGTGCCCCTTATCCTGCCGTTCTCGTGTTGGAGATTAGTGTCCTGCTGGTATTGAGCCTGCAGTCGGCGAAGACGGCAGATATCCTGTTCACCACCGGCGTCGCCTTTGCTTCTGCGGTACAAGTACAGACTTTCCGCGAGGTGGACGGACACAATTACACCTCGACTTTTACGACTGGCAACCTTCGCACGTTGGCCGAGGCGGCGTTCGCTTGGTTTTTTGAAGGCCATAGCCAGGTGGCCGCTCGGGTGGTGAAAGACTTTTCGGTTATTTGCACTGCATTTCTTGTGGGCGCGGCCGCTGGCGGCTATGCCACTCAGACGTTCGGCAACCGGGCTCTGTGGTGCGACGTTATTCTACTCGTTCTGATCGCGATTCGCGTTCAATCCCGCTTAAGCTCCCCGTCATTTGTGTGGGACAAGGTGGGATAGGTAGAACATCGATTTCACAAGGAGTATCCACCAGAAAGGAATATCCATGGCACAAAAAGTTGCGGACGTCATGTGGGAGATGCTGGCGAAGGCTGGCGTAAAACGCTGCTACGGCATTGTTGGAGACGCGTTGAATCCGGTGATTGACGCGCTGCGGCGCAACGGCAAGATCGAGTTTATCCACGTTCGCCATGAAGAATATGGCGTGTTCGCCGCGGTCGCCGATGCCTACCTGAGCGGCAACCCTGTGGTGGTATGCGGAACGGCCGGCCCAGGCGTAACGCACCTTTTCAATGGACTAATGGACGCTCGCAAGGAGGGGGCTGCGATCATCGCCATCGCCGGTGATGTCGAGACCGGGATCATGGACACCGCCGCCCTCGAAGAGCTGAACCCTTACAAGTTTTTCGATACCGCGTGCCTCTACGTCGGGCGAGTCGTTAACCCTGAACAGGTGCGGGCCGTGGTCATGTCCGCGATTCTGACCGCCGTTGTCGACAAGGGGCCGACGGTGATCTCGATGCCTGGTGACATCGCGGCCTCGAACGCTCCGGGCCATTCTTCTCACGAGATCACGATTCCCGCTCCGCCAGTTTTTCGCCCAGGCGACGCGGATCTCGACAAGCTGGCCGAAATGATCGAGGCTGCCGGCAAGGTGGCGCTGTTCGGCGGCGACGGGTGCCGCGATGCGCGCGATGAAGTGCTGCAACTCGCGGCCAGACTAAAGGCGCCGGTCGGATACTCCTTTCGCGGGAAGCAATGGCTGGAGCATGACAATCCCAATGCCGTCGGGATGACTGGTCTTCTCGGTTACGGTGGGGCTTACAAGGCGATTCACGATGCAGATCTGGTGCTGTTGCTCGGCACCGACTTTCCCTTCTCGGAATTTCTTCCGGGCGACGGCGTCAAGAAAGTCCAAATCGACAGGAACCCGAAACACATCGGACGGCGAACATCCATTGACTTGGCGCTGGTGGGCGATATTAAGACGACCGTCTCCGCCCTGCTCGCTAAAGTCAGCGAGAAGACCGAAAGCCGCTTTCTCGAAAGACATGTCGCTGAAACCGATTCGTTCCATGAACTTTTGCAACATTATGTCCAGAAGGGACCGGGGATCAAGCCGATTCGTCCGGAATTCCTGGCCGCCACGCTAAGCGAGCTAGCCTCCGGCGACGCGATGTTTTTCGTGGACACGGGTACGGCCTGCATCTGGGCGGCGCGGCATATGAAGGGCGGGACGAACCGCAGGATCTTCGGCTCGTTTTCATGGGCCTCCATGGCCAATGCTGCTCCGAACGCGTTCGGCGCACAACTCGCATTCCCCGGCCGCCAGACGATTGCGCTATGCGGCGACGGAGGGTTCACCATGCTCGCCCTTGGCGACCTGCTAACGCAAGTGCAGCGGAAGACGCCGGTGGTTCAGATCATCCTCAATAACGAATCGCTCGACTTCGTCAACATCGAGATGCAGGAAGCGGGCGTGGTCCCGTTTGGCGTCGATTTCAAGAACCCGAATTTTGCCAAGGTCGCTGAGGCGATGGGCGCGAAGGGCATCCGCATCGAGGAACCCGGCGACGTGAGAGAAGCGCTTTCCGAGGCGCTCGCGCACAAAGGCGGTCCAGTCGTGGTGGATGCCGTGGTCGATCCCTACGCACTTTCGTTGCCGTCGCATGTTCCGTTCCATGTGGCAAAAAACTTCACCCTCAGCCTTGCCAAGCAGGTATGGAACGGAGAGATGGACTCAGTGATCAAGACGATCGAACGCAATGTGCGGCTGATCTGATCCGCCGCCAGGACCGGTCGGCACCATGGCCTGGTCGAGGCTCATCAAACCCGCCGTCGCGCCGAGCAAAGGGCATCCGGCGACCGTTTGGAAAACACGATCCGCCCTTCAAAAGATTCGTTTTGAATACCCGCATTCTCGATTCCCGCGTCGCCCCAGGTTTTCTGGCAAGAGATCGCGATCGACTGCAGATTACCCTAGCCTGGCGCGCCTAGCGTTTAGGAATGGTTCAAGACAGGTCCGGAGCACTTGACTGGTAAACGCCCATGCCGGAATGTTGACGGATCGATTCGGGTGGGATCAGGAATCGAAAGCTTGCGGCAAATCCTCTTTGCCAGGAGATTGGCGATCTCGGCCTGACGAGGAACGGCTTCCGCATGGCCCGTCTGAGGGTTCCCCCAAAGGGAGTGTCTTTCCTTTCTCTACCCAACACCCAGCCGTTCCGGCGAAGATGGCCGAGGAGTCCATCGAGCTTCATCCGATGACCAAGAGTTCCTGTTTCGAGTCGGAAGGCAAGCGCGCAAGGACTCCTCGCGTCTGTCCTGGAGAATTAGCACTATGGCCTCCCGAAGACTCGCCAGGCATTCTTCACGCGATTTGCCCTGACCGTTGGCGTCGGGTACTTCGGCGCAATACGCGATGTACCATGGGCCATCCTGCTCGACAATCGCCGTGAACTCATTGTGCATTTTCCCATTTTACCGCCCTGGTCTCGCGAAAGCTTCGCCCGTACCTGTGCGATTTTTTTTCAATAATAGCGACTGTCATGGCCAGTGCAACCAACGGAGTCCATAGCCGGCACCAAAACGGTACTTTCACTTGGCGGCACCTCGATGAATCTGGACGCTGGTTTCGGGCCGACAGGGCTGCTATATTCCCAGTGAGGGTTTGATGGCAAGCACCAGAAAGGCCGGTCCAACTGGGCATCAGAGGCATGACGGCATCCTTCCCGCTCGAACACCTGGCACGCTGGGGATAAATGATCAAGGCGATCCCAACGTCTGCGCGTTGCCGGGTGGTACTCCTGGCCCGGCTGGGGTCGGGGATTTTGAGCCGCCAAGATTTCTCACGTCAGCGTCAACGCCGGCATCCGTGTTGAGCCCTGCGGATGAAAATGGCAGGGAGAATCTCGAAGGGTCGGCGCCGGTCGTAGGAATAGGCGTAGCGTCAGTTGCTCGAATTCGGGTCCCAGGAACAGATTACTTTATCGAATTGTCGCCGCGCAATTTTCCAGCAAACAAGAGTACGTCCGCGCTATTCATCCAGGACGAAGCGGGTAGACGCGTGTTGCGTCTGGACTATGGTTACAACAAGAGCAGCGGCCAAGTCGATTACCATTGGAACCAGGAGCGCACCTTCGCCGATTTTGGCATCGCAGACCATACTGTTGCCGGTTCGACGGGAGAGACGCTATTCAAGGCCGCGAAGGTGTTTAAGTACGGCGGCCGCGCCCTCCTGATCTTAGGAATCGCGATGGACGCTTATTCGATCGTCGTCGCCAAGAAGCGCTGGCGCCAAGTCGCACGCGTCGCGGCAGGTTGGGCAGGCGCGACTGCGGGAGCGGAGTACTTAGGGGCATGGGGCGCTGGGTTCGGATCCGCCGAACCGGGCGGAGGCACGGCCATCGGCGGTATTGTTGGTGGCATTGTGGGCGGTTTCGCAGGTTATGCTGGCGCGTCCTGGGCTGTCGGAGAGACCTACGATTGGGTGGAAGAGACTTACTTCGCACCCATAGAGTCGGAAGACTATTCGGAATAGGATGGATACGCCGTCTCCGAAAGTGATGGGAATTCGCCTCACAACGAATCCCCGTTCGGACATGTGGCAGGCACCAAGAGCTACTCCGGAGTTTTCGGTTTTCCTGATCGGCTGGATCACAAAAGATATCCCAGTCGAGGCAGGAGTTCCACTGCAAGCCATGCAAGTGCTGAGCGAGTCCCTTACGCGATTGGCCGTTGTGACATTTCTTGCCAAAACCCCTACCTCCGCGCGGCTAGCGCCAAATCAATGGCATGACGTAGGTGGGGGGTGGGTGGCGGTTCTGACAAGAACGAGCTCTGTCTTCTCTAGACGCCATCCTTTGCCCCTGATTGCGACGGGAGATTCAGGCGTCGCACAGGAGCTGTTTAGGTCCAGCTCTTTCGACTGGAACCAACAAGCCCAAATGGCGCTTCTAAGTGAACCTGGACACCCGCCGGCGATCGATTACGATCTCGTGGAGAAATGTTTGCGTCGCTCGTCGCTCACCGGGGTTATCCGAGATCTTCATCTCCTTGGAATTTTGTATCCGGCCGTGGATGGAGATTTCGCAGCCCTGGTTTCGAGCGACGCCGGATTTGCGGAGGATTTCCAAAGGGAGCTTAGACGCGCTTGTCAAGCTGCTCAACTCCCCTTTACCGCTATCTCGGAGGAGGAATTTAGACGCACTCAATGGATGGGATAGCATAGAAGCCTTTCCTTCTTTTATCTGAAACGAATCCGGCAGCACGCGATTTCCCCGGGCGGTGGCGCCGGGCACTTCACGAAAGCTTCGCCCGCGCCTTATCGCTCAGCGACTTTCCGTCCACCGTTTTCCCCTTCAGCCTGGCCTGGACCGCTTTCATCAACACGCCCATCTGCTTAAGCGAGGTTACGCCGGTTTCCGCCTGTGCCTCGGCCAGCGCCGTGTCGATCTCCTCATCGCTCGCCGACGCCGGCAGATAGCTCTCGATCAGCAGCCGCTCCGCGTCTTCCTTGGCCGCCTGCTCCGGGCGCCCGCCTTGGCGGAACATCTCGGCCGCGTCGGCGCGCTGTTTCATCAGCGACTTCAGCACCTGCATCTCGGCCGCCTCGTCCACTGGTTTGGGCGAGTCCACTTTCTGTTTCATCAGCGCGGCTTTGATCATCCGCAGCGCGCTCAGCCGGGCTTCCTCTCGACTTTTCATGGCCGCGACCATGTCCTGCTGTATCCGATCAATTAGGTGCATGATGTCTGTTATTCTAAAGGACGAAGTTGTCTCATGCACATTCGCAAACAACGTTTGTTAACTCCCGGCCCTACGCCTCTCTATCCGCCGGCGCTGCATGCCATGATGGCGTCGGACATTCACCACCGCACGGAAGATTTCCGTAAGGTGTACAGGTCCTGTCTTGCGGACCTCAAAGAAGTCATGGGGACTTCTCACGATGTGCTGATCTTCGCAGCATCCGGAACCGGCGCCATGGATGCCGCCGTCTCCAATTTGTTCTCCAAGGGCGATAAAGTAATCGTTTGCTCGGCCGGTAAGTTTGGCGAGCGCTGGGCCGAAATCGTGAAGGCTTACGGCCTGGAAGCCACCGTGATTTCCGAGCCATACGGAAAAGTGGTGACGCCCGCCCAGGTGGAAGCGGCACTGGCTCGTGAGCCGGCCGCCAAAGCCGTATTCGTGCAGGCTTCGGAAACCTCTACCGGCGCGGCGCATGACGTGCGCGCCATGGGACGCGCGGTCGCCCAAACCAATGCCATCCTGATTGTCGATGCGATCACGGGCCTCGGCACCATGCCGCTCGATATCGATGGATGGGGACTCGACGTCGTCATCGGCGGCTCGCAGAAAGCCTTCATGATCACGCCGGGCCTGGCGTTTCTGTCGATCAGCCCCAAGGCCTGGAAGTTTACCGGGACCTCCACTCTGCCGCACTACTATTTCAATCTGAAGAAGGAAAAGAAGAGCGGAGACGCCGGCGAATCGAGCTGGACGCCCGCCACCGCGCTCATTCTGGCGCTGGGCGAATCTCTGCGGTATATCAAACAGCTTGGCATGGCGAAGCTGGTGGAAAATGCGCAGATGCTGGCGCAGGCCACGCGCGCGGCCGCGATCGGCATGGGACTGGAGCTGTTCGCGCCCGATTCTCCAGCAGCCTCCGCCACCGCCGTGAAAGCTCCTCCCGGTATGGATTCCGGCATCATCGTGAAGGAATTCCGCAATCGTTTCGGAGCCGTGATCGCCAATGGCCAAGGCTCCATGAAAGGGCAGATTTTCCGCATCGCACACCTCGGCTATTTCGATTTCGCCGATCTGTTCGCCGTCATCGCCGAGCTGGAAATCATTTTGAATGCCAACGGATTTCCGGTGAAGTATGGCGCGGGCGTAGCCGCGGTTCAGGAAGTCTACGAACGGGCCGCGGTCAAGCAGCCCGTAAACGCGTAAACACCACAGCGACTTATGAATATCTTGATTGCCGAGCCTCTGGCGCCGGCCGGGATCGAGTTGTTTCAATCCCAGCCTGGGTGGAAGACGATCGTTTCCAACCCGAAGGAATATACGCAGCACCTGGCCGAGGCCGATGCCCTGCTGGTGCGCAGCGCAGTGCAAGTGGGCAAACCGGTGCTCGATCGGGCGCCTAAGCTGCGCGTGATCGGGCGCGCCGGCGTGGGCGTGGACAACGTCGATCTGGATGCCGCTACCGAAGCCGGCGTGCTGGTGATGAATACACCCGGCGGCAACGCCGTTTCGGTGGCCGAGCACACCCTGGCGTTGATGCTGGCCATGGCGCGCCACATCCCGCGCGCCGACCAGTCTACGCGCGCCGGCAAGTGGGAAAAGAAGAAGTTCATGGGTCACGAGCTGCGCGGCAAGACCCTCGGCATTGTGGGGCTCGGCAGTGTCGGCCGCGAAGTGGTCAAGCGTGCACGCGCCTTCGAAATGCGCATCCTGGCCCACGATCCCTACGTCACCTCCAAGCTGGCGCAGGACGCCGGCGTCGAGCTCGTCGATCTGCATCGCCTTTATGCCGAGAGCGATTACATCAGCCTGCATATGGCCGCGACGCCGGAAACGCAGGGGATGCTCGCGCGCGAGGCCTTCGGCCAGATGAAGGACGGCGTGCGCATCGTCAACTGCGCCCGCGGCGAGCTGATAGATGAGGCGGCGCTCCAGGACGCTCTGGCATCCGGAAAAGTGGGGGGCGCGGCTCTCGATGTGTTCTCCACCGAACCGCCACCCGCCGGCTATCCGTTGTGGAACGCCGAAGGCATGGTGGCAACGCCGCACATAGGGGGTTCTACCGAGGAAGCTCAGGAGATCGTGGGCGTGCGCATCGCCGAACAGGTGGTGGAGTATCTCAAAAGCGGCGTAGCCATCAACGCTGTGAACATGCCCGCAATGACTCGCGAACAGTACCGCGTGCTGGAGCCCTACGTGACGCTCGCCGAACGCCTGGGCTCGTTTGCCGCGCACATTGCCTCGGGCAATCCGGGGACGGTGCGCATGGTCTACTTCGGCAAGCTCGCCGATAGCAATACCAACCTTTTGCGCAGCGCCGGGCTGGTGGGGGCGCTCAGCCGTTCCACTTCGCAGCGCGCCAACCTGGTCAACGCCATGCAGATCGCCGAAAGCCGCGGCTGGAACGTGGCCGAACGCCACGAAAAACGCTCCAGCCACTCGGACACCATCCGGCTGGAGCTGGAAACCGACCACGGAATCACGTCGGTGGAAGGCGCCGTGGTTTTCGACAAGCCGCGATTGATTCAGGTAGACGGCATCCAATGCGAAGCCGCCCTTTCCGGCAGCCTGACCTTCATGAAGAACCAGGATGTGCCTGGAGTCATCGGGCACGTGGGGAGCGTGCTGGGGCGCAACCGCGTCAACATCGCCAATTTCTCGCTGGGCCGCCGCGACGCCCCGCTCAAACCAGGCGAGCCGCTGGAAGCCGTGGCGCTGGTGACCACCGACGAAACGGTTCCCGAAACCGTGCTGGCCCAACTGCGCGAAAACCCCGCGGTGAAGTTCGCGCGCTCCGTTGAGTTCCGGGAATGAGACAATTTGCTGAGATGAACGCGCATCCCCCGGCACCAAAATGTTACGCGAATGCCAATGTGAGTGTCCACACCAGGGCGTTATTTTTTCTGTTGTGCGATCCGACCCAGGCTTGTAAGCTGAAGTCAGGCGGGACTGGCTCTCTCTCGCTTTCCGAAACCATCCTGTAAGGAGTCGTGTACGGTCATGAGAGGTAAGGGCGATCATTCCGTCTGCGCACTGCTGGTAGGGGAGTACGAAGACGGCCGGCTGCTCATGCACGAAGTCTTTCGCGAGTCTGGTTGGCGTTTGTTCGAAGCCAGCGGCCGGCAAAAAGCCCTTGAATGCCTGAATCGCGATGCCGTACACGTGGTCATTGCCAGTTGCGATATTCCCGACTGGGATTGGAAAAAGGTGCTCGAAAACCTCCGCCATTTGGCGCGTCCGCCGCAATTGATTGTGACTTCCCGCACCGCCGACGATCATCTTTGGTCGGAGGTACTGAACTGCGGCGGATATGACGTTCTTCCGCAACCTTTCCGGCGCGATGAAGTCGAGCGCGTGATCGCCTCGGCCCGGCGCCACTACGATCCCCAACCTCTTCGTTCCAAGGGGCATACCCAACCCACCCGTTTCTTTGTCGCGTAGTTTTCCGCCCCCTAGCAAATCACAGGCCCGTGAGCTCCCTAGCGTCGGTTGTCTGTAACCTTAAGACCCTTCATATAGATAAAAGTCTTGACGTTATACTATATATTGGGGCAAGATTACGGAGGCGTGTCTGCCAGAGAGGATTTCGAATGGGCCAGCTTTCGGTTGATTTGAGTGCGAGAATAGAGGCGTTGAAAGCCAAAACCACTGCCAAAACGAGGACCGGGATTGCCTTCCCGCGGTACTTCACTACCCGGCTGGAGGCCGGCAAAACTCCCTACGACGAAGTGCAATGGGAGACCCGTACCGCGTCCATCGGTAACGATAAAGGCGCAGTCATCTTTGAGCAGCGCGACGTCGAGGCGCCTGTTGATTGGTCCCAGACGGCCACCAATATCGTGGCCAGCAAGTACTTTTATGGAAAGCTCGGCTCCCCGGAACGCGAGACTAGCGTGGCTCAGCTTGTGCAGCGGGTGACGGACACCATCTCCGAGTGGGGGAAGAAGGATCGTTATTTCCGCACTCCCGAGGACGCCGAAAATTTCCGCTTCGAACTGGCCCACCTGATGCTCACGCAGAAGGCCTGCTTCAACTCGCCGGTGTGGTTCAACGTGGGAGTAAAAGAGGCGCGTGGCTACGGCTGGATTTATGACGAAACGTCGGACCGCGTCGCCAAGCTCGAATCCGGGGTCCTGCGGCCGCAGTGCTCGGCCTGCTTCATCGTTTCGGTGAAAGATTCGCTCGAATCCATTCTCGATCTGGCCAAGACCGAAGGCATGCTGTTCAAGTGGGGCTCGGGCACCGGCACCAATCTTTCGGCCCTGCGCGAGGACAATGCGCCCCTGGCGGGCGGCGGGACCGCCTCCGGGCCGCTCTCCTTCATGAAGGGCTTCGATGCTTTCGCCGGCGTCATCAAATCCGGCGGCAAGACGCGCCGCGCCGCTAAGATGGTGATCCTCAACGCCGACCACCCCGATGTCGAGAAGTTCATCTGGTGCAAAGCCAAGGAGGAGAAGAAGGCCTACACCCTAGTGGAGGCGGGCTACGATTCCTCGCTCGATGGCGACGCCTACAGTTCCATCTTTTTCCAGAACGCGAACAACTCCGTTCGCGCCACCGACGATTTCATGCAAGCCGCGGCACAGGATGGCGACTGGTGGACCAGGTCGGTTGCCACCGGCCAGCCGGTGAAGCGCTACAAAGCGGGCGACCTCATCCGGCAGATCGCCGAAGCGACGTACCAGTGCGGCGATCCTGGCATGCAGTTCGATACCACCGTGAACCGCTGGCATCCCTGCAAGAACACGGCGCGTATCAATGCTTCCAATCCGTGCTCCGAGTACATGTTCCTGGACGACTCGGCGTGCAATCTCTCTTCGCTGAACCTCATGAAATTCGTGGGGCCGGATGGGCAGTTCGACGTGGAAGCCTTCCGCCATGCCGTGGACACCATGATCGTGGCGCAGGAGATCATCGTCGATAACGCCAGCTATCCGACTCAGAAGATCGGCGAGAACTCGCACAGCTTCCGCCCCCTCGGGCTGGGCTACGCCAACCTGGGCGCGTTATTGATGTCGATGGGAGTTCCGTACGATAGCGAACAAGGACGCGACTGTGCCGGCGCCATTACAGCCGTAATGTGCGGCCAGGCCTATCTGACTAGCTCGCGCATTGCCGAATCTACCGGACCCTTCCCCGGCTACAGCGTCAATGAGCAGCCGTTCCTGGAAGTGATTCGCATGCACCGCGACGCGGCCGGGCGCCTGAATCGCAACTACCTGCCTACGGCGCTCTTCCAAGGCGCGCAGCAGTGCTGGGACGATGCCTATGATTCGGGCCGGCGTCATGGCTACCGCAACGCGCAGGTCACGGTAATTGCGCCTACCGGCACGATCGGCTTCATGATGGACTGCGACACCACCGGCATCGAGCCCGATCTGGCGCTCATCAAGTACAAGAAACTGGTGGGTGGCGGCGTCATCAAGATAGTCAACAACACCGTGCCGCAGGCACTCATCAAGCTAGGCTATTCGCCCGACCAGGCGGAGCAGATCGTAGCCCATATCGATGCTACGGGAACTATTGAAGGCGCGCCCCACCTCAAGCCCGAGCATCTGGCGGTGTTCGATTGCAGTTTCCGCCCGCAGAACGGAGCCCGCGCCATCCACTATATGGGCCACGTGCGCATGATGGCGGCCGTGCAGCCGTTCATTTCGGGTGCCATTTCGAAGACCATCAATATGCCCGAAGAGGCCACGGTGGAAGACATCGTCGAGGCCTACACAGAAAGCTGGAAGCTGGGGTTGAAGGCGGTCGCCATCTATCGCGACAATTCGAAGAAGGTGCAGCCGCTCAGCTCGGGATCGGGCAAGGCGGAAAAGAAGACGGTCGCTGCCACGCCCGCCACGGTGGAGAGAGTGGTTTACCGGCCGGTACGCCGCAAGCTGCCCGATGAGCGCCAATCTTGGACGCACAAATTCTCCATCGGCGGCCACGAAGGCTACATTACGGTGGGAATGTATGAGGACGGGATGCCGGGTGAAATCTTCATCACGATGGCGAAGGAAGGCTCGACCATCTCCGGCCTCATGGACGCATTTGCCACGGCCATCAGCTTCAACCTGCAATACGGCGTCCCGCTAAAATTCCTGGTGGATAAATTCGCGCACGTCCGTTTCGAGCCGAGCGGCTGGACGGGCAATCAACAGATCCCCTATGCCAAGTCGATCATGGATTACATTTTCCGCTGGCTAGGCGCGAAGTTCCTCGGCCCCGAGTACGCCACCGGCGAGGCCGGCGAGAGTCCAAATCTGCGTCCCACCGAACCCGAAGCGCAGCAGGCGCTGCCGTTCACCGCGGCGGTAGCCGATGCCCCCTTGTGCGCCGAATGCGGATCTATCATGACCCGCAACGGAAGCTGCTATAAGTGCGGGAATTGCGGGGGGACGAGCGGCTGTAGCTAAAGATCGACGGGTAGGGCGATGAAGCCGGTCGTAGTTCCATCTCCGGATGGACTGGACCGGCTACCCGTGATCGGCGGGCTACGAAATCCGGTAAATGTACGCGTCTTGGACGAAGCGGTCGCCAATCATCTGGCCACCAAGGCGCATCCCTTCGACGGTCTTCGTCTTTCCGAAAAGTCGACGTAGCTCCTTTATAAAAGGATCGGCCATCGGGAGAATCATTATTGGCGGCGTGTTCTTAGGCGTGAATCCTGCGGCGGCCAGCGAATCGTGAAGTAAGCGATACGCGTCCCTAAGATCGAGCGAGTCGAACTGGCGCGCGGAAACTACCAGCCGCCAGTCTTCGTACTCAGATAAATACGTCCAAAGCGCCACACCGACCTTCAGATTCGCCCGTTCGAGGGCATCGAGAAGCTCCGACCCCCTATCGATATCCAGGCTCACCATTGCTGCTTTATCCATGAAATTACCCCGTGCCGCCTGTCGCCAACCACACCTCCTCATTCTCCGCCATACTTCAACCGAACGGAAAGCGCGGTTGTTGCCGAACAGACTTGGCCGTACCGTCTGCTCCGGCGGTAGAATGGAAAGCGATGATGGTAGAGCCCGTAATTGTGATCGACCCGGATGTCATGAACGGAACGCCGTGCTTTCGTGGCACGCGAGTTCCGTTCAAGAATCTGATCGACTACCTTGAGGGCGGTCATTCTTTGGGTGAGTACCTGCGGCAGTTTCCCACAGTCACGCGTGACATGGCAGTCCAAGCGCTTGAGGAAGCGAAGGATTCGCTGTTCGCCAAAATCGCGTGAAGATTTCCCACGGGGTTTCGGCCTTATTTCGGCACGTTATTCTTAATCAGCCCCTCGTTTACTTCCTTATTGTTCTCCCCGCAGACGTATTCCATGATCTCCTCGTCCGCCGGCATCAGCACCCAGGTCCGGGTGTTTTTCCACGGCGCGGTGAATGCCTTGGGATCGTCGATGGTCACTTCATAACTCATGTGGGCGGCGTCGGTGCGAGTGAATCGTTCGATGATGTGGAGTTTTTCGCTCACCGCATGGCCGCGCGTGTCGAGGATCATCTTGGGCGATTCAAAGAAAGGGCCTACCGTGTCGATGACCATTGTGTCTCCTTCCCAATGGCCCACTGAGTGGCCGTACCACGTGGTCTGCCGCGCGTCGTCTTCGGAAGGATGGGGACGCCCATCGAGATACACCACATGGAATGCGAAGAAGGCTTCATGGAGGAACACCAGCTCCTTGGGCCTTTGCACGATCTGAGTGGGAATGGGCGAGTTCATGGACCGCATATAGCCTAGCGGGTTGCAGTGGGCCGAAGAATCGTACTCGGTGGCATCGTAGTTCTTCAGCCAATCGGCTCCCCAAGACGTCATGGGAAGCGGCCCTCCCGGGCCTTTCTGGCTGCAGCCCTTTTCCGCGGCGCCGCAAGCGTTGTCGCGCCCGTCCTTTTCCATATCGATGACGAACGGGTGATCCCATACTCCGCTCAGATCCGGCTTGCCTTCGGCGGTGCGGGGCACGGGACCGGGTTTCTTATTCGCGGTGTTCTTAGAAGCGGCCGTCTTTTTCGGCGCCGAGGCATTCTGCGCAACGGCGGGCGCCGTCAGCGCCGCTACAGCAATCATGGCACGAATCCAATTGCTCACCGGGGAGTCTCCAATGGAAGTCTATGGGGATCGATCTAAGCTGTCAAGCGGACTGGCACTCCACAATCACCGCCGGAACCCCAGTTCCTCTTTGAACGCCTCCAGCGAGTTATACACGATCGGGCAGTACACGGCGCGGTCCACGAATTGCCACATGCGGCTGGCGATCGAGCCGGCTCCGCGCACCACGTGAGGAAATCGCTGGCAGGCGTCCGGACGCGCGTCGTACACGGTGCAGGTGGTCCCGTCCAAAAAAACGCAGCCGGTCTCAGCCGTGCGCTTCAGAATCCGGCCTTCCTCTTCGTCTTCCATGGTGTAGCCGGCCAGAAACTGCGCCGGGGTAATTCGCAGATAACGCGCCAGGCGCTCGGCGTCGCGCTCGGTTACGATGGCGGTGGCAACTTTGCAGCAGTTGGCGCATTGCGTGCAATCGATCTGCTCCTCGATACCCTCTGCGATGCGGCGCAGGATGCGGTCGGAGTGGTCGTGCGATTTCATGTGGCGGCGGAATCGCAGATTCTCATCGCGCTTCTTCTCGCCCAGCACGCGGATTTGCACCAGGTCGGTAACCACTTAGCCCAATGCCCGCTTGGCCACGACTAAGGTGATATCGTCGGCCTGCGGCGCTCCCGAAGTGAATTGATTGACCGATTCCATGACTGCGTTTACGATGGTGTCGGACGAATCCGTGCGGCGGCGCTTGAGCACCTCGATCAGCCGCTCTTCGCCGTACTCCTCCTCGGCGATGTTGGCCGCTTCGGTGACACCGTCGCTGTAGACCACTAGGAGATCACCAGGGCCAAGTCGCGCCTGCTGCTCGCTGTAAGGGGCGATGGCGAGAACGCCCAGCACCGGACCGCCGCCGTCGAGCATTTCGACCTCGCCCGAGGTGCGGACCACGATCGGCGGGTTATGCCCTGCGTTGGCGAAGGACAGATTGCCGGTGGCCGGATCCAGCACGCTGAAGAAGAAGGTGATGAAGCGATTCGAGGGGCAATTGGCACAGGTGATCTTATTCAGACGCACTACCAGGGTGGCCGGGTTTTCGGTGTCTTCGACGAGCACGCGCAAGCGGGCCTCGAACGCCATCACCATAAGCGCCGCGGCCATACCTTTGCCGGAGACGTCGCCCAGCGCCAGCCCCACGCGGCCGCTCGGGTAGCTGACGAATCCGTAGTAGTCGCCGCCTACGGTGCGGCAGGGCGCATTGAAGCCGGCTAGTTGCAAGCCGGGAACTTTCGGCGCGGTCTCGGGCAGAATGCCGCGTTGGATCTCGGCGGCCTGCGTCAGGTCGCGTTTCATGATCCGCTCCGCTTGTTCCACTTCCGCCAGGCGGGCGCTTTCCACGCGAATCGCCGCCACATTGGCCATCACCGTGAGCAGGCTCAGATCTTCTTTCGTGAATTCCCGCAGCACAAAAGGAGAGTCGAGGTAAATCAGCCCGATGATGCGGTCATTGGTCTGCAGCGGCACCGCCATCATGGTGTGAACCTTTTGTTCTACGATACTCATGCGGCTCTTGAAGGCGTCATCGAGCTGCGCGTCGCGCACCAGTATCGAGGTCTTCTCGCGGATCACGCGATCGCGCACCGCGGTCGAGATGCGAAAGCCTTCGCCTTTGTGCGCCCGCGCCACCAGCGTATCGCCTTCCAGGATCATCACCACGCCGCGCTGCGCATTCACCGCCTCAATAGCCAGATTGAGGATTACTGGAAACAGCTCCGGAAGCGGGCGGTTTGCCGAAAGCTCCTGCCCCGCACGCAGCAGCGCCTGCAAGGGCGCCGAAGCCTTCGCTCCCCCGCGCTCCAGCATCATCGTCTGGTTGCTCAGGGCGCCTTCCAGGCTGGTCACCACGGTGGAAGAGGTAGGGCTGGTGGAATCCTCCTCACCTTCAAAAACAACTACGCCCAGGTCCGCGCCTTTCGCATCGGGCGAATAGACGATGGTGAGGTGGCCGGCGGTGATGCGGTCGCCGGGCTTGAGGATGAGCTTAGCCTTGAGGGGAATGTTATTGACGAAGGTTCCGTTCTTGCTGCCCAAGTCCTGAACGGTCCAATCGTCACCCTCGCCTTCGAAGGCGAAGTGCTGGCGGGAAAGGCCGGCGTCCTCGGGAAAGCTGAGCTCCACCGCGCTGGAGCGGCCCACGGCGAGGCGTCCGCCGTTGAGTTCGATCGTATTGACCTGGCCATCGGGACCTTGAATGAGCAGTTCGCGAGGCATTGCAAAATTCCACTGTTCGGTTTACTTCAGTTTGGTTACTCATTATATGACGGTTGGCGGGTTATCATAAGCTTAGATCCTACATTCCATGCTGTTTCTCCCCGATTCCGTCTATCGCTCGCGCCGCCGTATCGTCGAGGATCTCGACCGTGGCAAGCTCACTCCCGAACATGCCTACCAGCGGATGCTCGATCTCGACAAGGATAACGGCCTCGCCCTTACGGAATTAGGCGGTCTGCGTTTTGAAGCTGGCGATGCGGCCGGAGCCCTGGAGTACCTCTGGCGGGCCGTAGACGCTCATCCTACCCAGGGGGCCCCTTAAATGGCATTGGCGGGGGTATTGGAAAAGCAGCCGGGCCAGGA
>Ga0207090_1019_pt1 | contig 43414 bp, 48 predicted proteins | sample Alteio_BWMinHeat_50_FD_153565 | JGI IMG/M metagenome (GOLD analysis project Ga0207090, IMG submission 153565) | Enriched cells from forest soil in Barre Woods Harvard Forest LTER site, Petersham, Massachusetts, United States -... | ecosystem: Environmental > Terrestrial > Soil > Temperate forest >...
TTCATCAGAACTGCTCACTGGTCTTGATTTTCCCGAACGTGCCCTGGTGGTCCGGGCTGGTTCGACGGCCGGCGACATTACTTTCTGCAGCTTCCACACACCTCCTGGGGCAAACTGGGGCGAGGTCAAGCCTAGGACGCTAAAGGCAATTGCCGAGTGGCTTGCGGCGCAACCGGGGACCATTGTGTTCGGCATCGACGCGAACGCTCCGAAGACCGATCACCCCAATCCGCTGGAGAACGAATGGTGGTGGGATGCGGAACCTTCCCTCTTAGGCCCGATGCCCATCCATCATCTTCACGATGCCCTCCGTATCTTCCTCGAGAGCCGTCCAGAGCTGATGGCGGCGATCTGCAGAGAGCGCCCGCGTGGACCACTCGCGATCTCGCATTTCCGTGGTCGCGGTGATAATAGGACCGCGTGCCGCTACGACTTCATCTACTTGACACCGGATCTCACGGTCGAGGACGTGACGTATCTTGAGAAGGAGGCGTTTGAGGCGAGCAGTGATCATGAGCCGTGTAAGCTCGTCATGGAAGCCTGCGGATACCTCCTGAAACGCCAGAACATCACAATCAGCCCGTCGTAGAATCTCTATGTGTGCTGCCTTCAAGCGGCGGTTGTTAACGTTCCAGGATCCGAACCTGAACATCTTTCCTCGCTACCCAACGATCGCCGGTCGCGCGGCTGCGTTTTTCAGCAATCCGATCCAACGCTTTTAAAACATCCGGTTCCTCCACGCTAATGTCAATTCGCGTTCAACCCGAATGCCTGCGTACCGAGTTTCTGCTTGACGAAGCCCCCGAGGAGCGAGGAGCTCAAGAAATACCCGCACCTTTTCTCACGCACAAAAGCTGCTACACAAATTCCCGTATGCCAAAGGACCTAATGGCAGGAGATAATTCCGGTCCCGAGGATCGACACGCCTTAGTTGCGGGCAAGCGATATTGACCTTTAGCAGGTTGCTGAAAAAGTCTTTTTGGAGGCCAAGAACGAAGACTTTCGTCATTGTAAATGCTTGATTCTTCGTTTGTCCCTTGGACAGAAAAGCCGTCTTCAAGCCTCCGAAAACACTTTTTCAGCAACCTGTTAGGGCCCCTCGTCTTCTTTCCCATCGGTTTTCGGCAGCTCTGCGGACCGCCGCGCCTTCACAAGCTCCTTCCAATCCTTTACGGCTTCCGCCGCTCCGATGATCTCGAATACGTAGTGCATGTCCTTTACCATCTGCGGCCAATGCGGTTTGTCGTACTGGGGCATTGAGACCTCGTAGAGTTCCATCATCTCTTTTGCGTCCGCGACGAGATCCTCGGCTAGATTCTTAGTCGTGGACGTCACGAAGAGAGAGACCACAAGGCGAAGGTACGCATAGCTCATGAAGAGTAGACAGTTCAATGCGCCTTCCATTTGGTCTTGCTTCGACCCGATCTCCATCTGAATCAGGCCGTGCTTGCCATATGCCCAATCAACATAACGGGTCCCGACGTCGTGCTTGTTGAAATGGGCAAAGCTCGAATAAAGGTGATAGAGCATCCAATCGCCTAGAGCGAGGTCGTCTTTTATGAAGTTCGTGACGTTGAAGGTACGCTGTCCCTTGCCGGCCTTGATGACTGAGTTCGAGTCGTTCGGATAACACGATATGAAGATCACTGCAACGAATGCTTCGTAGAGGCAGCGACCGAGAATCATGCTCTCGTTGCTGAAGCCGCGAAACAGCATCTGGAAGGACGAATAGAAGAACCGAAGGTTGTCCGCGACGATCATGAACTGCAGGCTCCGGTGCTGTGGCCACTTGTCTTTCTCGATGTAGTTCGCGCCCACTACGATCCTGTTCAGGACCTCGAAGGATGCCTCCATGTGCGACACGAATCCCGGGAACTTTTCGAGTGCCATTCGCCTGTGGATGTAGTCGTACTCGTCGATTCGCCCAAACAGCTGGCTTGGCACGTAGCGGTTACGGACATTTACAGCGCGCTCGGCGAGTTCGTTTTGGGGTTCTTTTGACATCGATTTATGGAGATTATGGGCATCATAGACCAGCTCCGGGCCCCAAACTGAAACAATTGAGTTGATTCCCAGTGGCTGACGAGGAGGACTGGTCTCGACTAAAATAACCGCTGCCCCATGCTGCGCGATGCCAGAATGCGGGATTGTTTGTGACAGTGACGCGAGAAAACCGGCTAACTCAGGAGAAAAGTATTGAGCTTTACCGTTGGCGGCCGTACATGCAGCGGTTTTCCAGGCTTGGATCGAGCAGTGTTGGAACAATTCAGCTATCACGAGCGAGTCGACTGGTTGAGGCTAAGATTCAAGTTTGTCATGTTGGAACCCTTTGATCGGCTTGTGGCGATGGAGAGAGATTGCTACGTCTGGCTCGCCGCGCTGAACTTGCTGTTTGCTGGCATATCCGCACTGGCATATTTTCAATTCAAGGGCAACTACGAACGTCAGTTCATCCAATTCTTTCGTGCGTACTTTCCTTCGTTTGCAGCATTTGTACCCATGGTGAATCATCCCAAGCGAGGGCCGCGAGCGCATTCGGGACCAATAGAAAAACACTTCTACAACTACTTTCGGAGCGGACTCGCGCACCACTTTGTGATCTGGTGGGGTGGACTGCTGCATCTTGAGGACGGAGCACCTGCGTTCGGATTTGAAGCCGAGGAAGGCATTGGTGTGGCTCCGCGCGCCCTCGTGGCCGAATACCGGAGCGCAGTCGATTCCTTTTTTGCAGCATACGCCGGACACGATGAAAACAGCCCTGCAGCTATGCACTTTATGGCCCGCTTTCAAGAACTGTTTCTGGTAAAGACAGGCGCAATACTGCCCAGAGTGGGGTGAATACGGATGCGCCTGCGGACCAGCAGCATCCGCACTCACCAGATTCGTGGTGTTGTCGAGGCGTCTGGACTGAACCGAGGTCGACTCGAAGCCACACCGCATTGGTCGAGCCCCAGTTGGATGTGGTCATGAGTGGCTGTCCAGAGAGAAGGATAGCAAGCCGCGAGTATGTTCGAAATGCAAAAGCCCAAATTGGGACCGAAGGATGAAAAAAGTTAGATGAAATTATTTTCGATGGTTGGACCCACTATGGCCGTTAAGCCCCTGAGCTGTCCACAGAGGTAGTTAAGATGCGTGGCATGGGCGTTTAGCTCAGCTGGAGCCGAAAGGACTTGGAATCGGTAGTTGGTGTCGACCCCGCCACCGAAACCATGAGAGCACCAGTTTCGTAAACTGGAGGCCGCGGGTTCGAATCCCGCAACGTCTATTGCCCATGCCACGTATCTTTACGGAGAGTTGCCAGAGCGGTCAATTGGGTCCGGCTCTAAACCGGATAGCCTCTCGGGGCACGGGGGTTCGAATCCCCCACTCTCCGCATTCCTCAGTTTGTGTGAAGGCCGTTCATTAAAGCGTAATATCCCTCTTTGACGCAATCCCAAAAATGTAGTTGCTGACCGAATTTGAGGCCCTGCTTAATAGGAAACACATTTCCTATATCAGTCTCTCATGAGAATGGACAGCCTAGGTCCATATCCTTTATTATTAGCATCTTAATCTTATCAACTCGATCTGAAGAAGAGGAATAGACGGAAATGTATTTCCGTTTTCTAATTTTGTTTTCAAATGTTTCATATTCCGTCTCAAATCAATGCTGATGAAGCGCTTGAATCGTTCTCTGCCCAGTTTCGAGAACAACTGCGTGCGGAAGTGATCCGGATCGGTGACGGCGGTAAGAAGATAGTTGCCGGATACCTTGATGTGACCGAGCGCACGGTGGGAAATTACCAGAATGACACCACTATGCAGGTTCAGTTTAAGACATTGTATTTAGCCGTTAAGAATCTAGGGTTTCTGTTTGAACACGATGGCGTCATTTTTGGACGTATGGAGTAGGCCCACCATACAACTGGAAGCTGAAATCGTATTCGGTTTGTGATAGGAAGGTGCCCCAATGATAAGGAGGCCGAAATGTCCAAGGACGATATTTCAGTTCGAAAATTCAGTGGCGCATATTTGGAAGTTCGAATTCACGGGGTAAGTAAGACCGGCGACCGGCAAGTCTTGAAGTCAGCAAAAGAAGCGCGGCAGTTTGCGATCAAGCTGTTAGTCGAGGCGGAAAAACTCTCAGAAGCCAAGATCAAGTCGGCAAGTTGACAAATAGGACCCAATGGAGACTATAAAGGCATTCGCTGCCATTGCCGCAATGATCGGCGGTGCAGTGATACTGCTCGCGCTTCCATACAACGTTTCTTCTGGGATCACGAACGAGAAGCGTTCCTCGGGGTAATCTTGCTAGCTGCCGGTCTGACCTTCATGTGGAAACACAGTCGATTCAAGAAACCGAGCAGTTAATTGCCGTTCTGTGGGGCAGAAAACGAATTTACAGGATTCTGTGGGGCAAAACGCTTCCGTGAGGCAAAGCCTTCCAGTAGCGGGGCGATACAAACATGCTGTGGGGCTATAGGCGAAACACCACAGTTAGACACGTATCCATTTCGGAGAGGAGCACCTGAACATCGGCGTCAATGGCAGGAAATGTTCCCGCTTCGTGCATGTACCGATTTCTTAGCTTCACAATGTTGGAATCGAAGTGATGCCGTTGTGTTTCGGCGAGACGGCCTAATCCGGCAACAGTGTGGTCTCGTAAGGCATATAGATATCGGCCCAAATTTACCGGCGCTGGCTTCCCAGGGCTGCGACAGCCGTGATGCCCGACAAAGGTCGCCAATGTAGTGTCAAGGGCGCGGGTACTGTGGAGAACTTCCAAAATTCGGCGTCGTGTGGCGCGCCTGACTTTACGCACTGCATAGACTTCGTTGAACTCGTCTTGAATGCTGTGCAGCTTAGAATGAGCGGCAAGACAAGGTGTTCCCATGACTAAGGCCTGAAGGGTCCGCACTCGCGCCTTATGCATGGAGGCGTTTCCACGTGATTTCAAGAGATCGATCAATAAGCATTTCGATGTCGTCTGCGGTTGTGGCGATCGCCATCAGCCAGCTGCTGAATGCCGCAGCCCTCGCAGGCTTGCGTGGATCGAACCGGTGTATGGGCCAGGCTTCGACCAATAGGACACGAGGCAGGAGAACCCGTTGGTACGGCACGCCCATATCGAGAACAAAATCCTCTAACAACGCTTCGGACCACAGAGGACGCAGTCTCAATGCGATCGACCGCTGCTTATAGTCCGGAAGTGCGGCGACGGTTGTTTGTCTCACAGTCGCCCGCGCAGAATAGAAATCGGACTCCCGCCGTGATGCTTCGCGTCGACCAGCTGTGTCGGCGACCTTGTCGGCGACGACTGTTGAGCCATCTTTTCGAGGCGGCTCATTGACTATAGGCTCACGGCGTCTGAGAGTTGCGACGACCTCTCGAACGCTACTTGCTTTCAGTTCGTGCCGCTGCCGCAACTCCGCGATTTGGAGGATCGTCGAATAAAATTTTGCATGCTGCTGCTGGACTCGCCGTAGATCGTCGATATGACGGCGTTCGGGTTGTCCTTTCGTACACAGACGAATGAGATCCCGTGTTTGACTGTCGAGGAGTAGGACATCGAAGCCGTGTTCTGTCAGGTGGCGCGGCGGTTCGACATCGCGCTCGACTACGGCTACCAAACTTGAACCGACTGGCAACGCCAGACGCGTCGCGATAACGCGCGCACCAAGCAAGGCTTGCTGCGTGAATCGACCGATGCGGAACGCCGCGGTTATTCGACCTCGCCCGCCGATGAGCACATCGGGCCCCGAAATAAGCTCAGGGTGGTCCGGACTCGGGACGACGACAAAGTCTCCGCCTAATTCATTTGCCAAGAGCCTTGAGAGCTCAAATCGCTTCAATTCTACATCTCGCTAGATGACGACAATTTTCGCCCTGAAGTGGAATACGCCGCGGAGTCGGAATTCAAGCTTGGGCCATGAGTCCGTTAGTCAAATGGCTGTCGGGGAAGATGATAGTGACGGCGGTGCGGCGAAGCAACGGCAATATGCTGCGTGCGCAGCAGTCGACATCCCCCAAGTTATGCTCCGGACTTCGCGGCGCGCCAATCGCGAATGGTCACATTGGCCGGGTAAACTAGCCGGCTTAACGGAAACTTGAACGCGATCCGAAATTACGCTAGCGGATTGAAATCGTGAGTTTAGTCTGCGGCGGAGGCTTGAGAGACGATCGGTGTGGGGATAAAGGAAGGAAGCTTGTTGACGGCGTCACGGTTGGCGCTGGGAATCCAGTGCTTGTAAGTATCCACTGTCATGGTGATTGAACTGTGCCCCATCTGTTCTTTTACGTAAACCGGGGACTCGCCTTGCTGGAGTAGCAGCGTGGCGAACGTGTGCCTAGTGCTGTGAAGCGGTCTTCGGTGCAGGCCGGCCTTTTCGCAGGCACGGTAGAAGATTCGATTCCGCACGTTCGTCATGTTGTGCGGTTTGCCGTCCTGGTTTGGAAACACGCACTCGGGTAATGGCTTCCCTTTTTTCAAGTAGGCCTTTTGAAGTTCCCGGCGATGGGACTGCAAAGCGGCGATCGCGGCGTCAGACAGGTCAACCTTCCGCGTTTTTCCATTCTTCGGTGGTTCCAGACGACCCTTCGGCGTCCGTGTGCGCTGGACCAGTAGATATCGGTTTCTAAAGTCGACATCGGGCCACTGCAAGCCGCCGCACTCACCGCTGCGAATTCCTGTGTGCAGTAAGAGGATAAACATCGTGACAAAGTCCTTAGCCGTTTCCTGCACGGCCTGAAGAAACACCGGCACTTCGTGGGGCTCGAACGGATCGATACTCTCATGGCGGGCCTTCGCCTGTTTGATGAACCTGCCGAGCGAGAGCGCGGGATTTGCTGGAATCAATTCATCTTCACGCTGCGCATTGGTCAGACATGTGGTGAGTGCCGACAAAATAATGCGCAGCGACGGTTTCGACAGATTGAAGTGGATTGTCTTTTTCTGCCTGGTCACCGTTCCATCTGCCGCTTTCACGGTCTCGTTCACGATGCGAGAGCACTGCTTCTCCATGAGCGAGGCCACCAATATTTTCAGATGGGATCGCTCGATCTCGTCCAGTCGAAATTCCCCCAGCGGCCGGTGCGGCGAGTCTTTCAGTTCCGGATTCTCCGGGATCAGGGCTGGTAGAAGGTGGCGATTGAAAACGGACTTATAGAGGTTCGCGGTGCTCTGCCGCACCGTCAGCTTCAAATGTTCGCGCTCGAATCGGGCGAAGTATTCTTTCAGCGTCGGCAGTTGCGGTGCCTGCGGCTCCACTTCCTTGGGCACCCGAGACGCCTTCAACGCCTCGAGATCGAACTTGCCAGTTCGGATTTCCTTTCGAATGTCTGCTGCGGCGTCATCGGCGATTTCCTTGTTTTGGCTGACGAATTGACACACCCGCTGGCCCTGATGGCGAATGAACAACCACCAGTAACCGCTATTCTTTGGTTTTTCGCGGACGCTGACGCCCATAGAGGGCCTCCTCTTCCTTTCGTCTTTGGTTGTTGAAAGCTTTCCGGCAGTCCGGCGCATCCACGCAGAAGTAGTGCGGTTTGCGTTCGACCTTTTTCCGGACATGGAACTTCCCGCAGTGTTCGCACTTGCGAATCCTTCGCAGATCATCGAGTTGACTGATGGCGTGAGCGAAATCGAGCGTGAGCTGTGCGGCATCGTTTTGAGTAACAAGGTGAAGCTGCCCCGGCCTGAAAAACAGAGCCGACGTCACCGGGATCGGGAGCGTGCTGGCCTGGAGCTGGTGGAGTTGCTCAACGAAACGGTCGTTCAGGTCTTTCTGGGGTAGAAGTGAGAGCTGTATCTGGAAGACTCTATCGGTCAGAGGACGAAAAACCCCGGCAAGGCCCCGCCCGAATTCCCCCGACAGCACGTCACGGAATGCGAGCTGAAGACGCTCGCGGGGGCCTTCCACCTCGGTCAACGTTCCATCCGAATTCGATCGGGCGCCGGCGGTCAGTAATTGCTCGATACGATCGCAGTACGCAATGACTGAGGCCAGCACCTGCCTTAGATCATCGGTGGTTTGTTTCCATTCCGGCACCGCGCCGTCGAAGTCCGTATTCACCATTTTCAGTACTTCTTTCAAAAGCGGGGTGCTGGTCCGTGGTTTTGGAGCCTCCTTTTCAAACTGGAACGGCGGCGGACTAGTGGACCCGGTGTTCGCTTGGCGTTTGGTTTTTGTACGCACGACTGACACCTTAAGAGATGTTCGACGTGACGTCAAGACTCATTTATTTAAAAACGAGCAACTACTAGTCTAAGCAGCATAGTGTAGGCGTTTTAGATGTGTGCGAAAGTGGTGATCGTGATGAACGATTCACTCGACGCGTTGGTCGCCAAAGCCCAAAACCGATGTTCGCTCCCTGTCCCGGAAAGGCGGCGGTCGATACGCCAAAGCGCGAAATTAACGCAGGCGGAAGTAGCGACGGCAATCGGCGTGGACCGGGTGGCGGTCAGCCGGTGGGAGCGTGGTGAGAGCGCACCTCGTGGTGCGAGTTTCGAGCGGTACGTCACGTTACTGGATCGACTCCAACGCGAGGTTCTCTCTGGTGACTGATCGCCTCATGACCCTGCCCGAATTCGCCAGGTATATTGCCGCATCTACCAGGACGGCGCGGCGGATCGTGTCGCGGAGCGAGATACCAGCTTTCAAAATCGGTGCCGGATTGCGTGTGCGGCTCAGTGACGTGGAGAGATACGTCGAGTCGCACCGCATCGAGCGGCCCGCCGAGTCGGGCGGGCTCAAGAGTCTCGTGCAGCGAGCGGTCCAGCGGGCGAGAGAGAAGCGAGCATCGTGAGCTTCACATGCCTTGAAGTCGCCAAGGTCGCGAAGCTTGCCGGAGGTACTCGCAAGGGCAGCGAAGTGTTTTTCAATGCGCCATACCGAGAAGACCAGGTTCCATCGCTCCGCATTCACGCGGTCAAAGACGTGTGGCGCGACGATCCAACGGACAGAGGAGGTAATGCCTGGTCATTGGCCGCGGCGTGCGCCGGATGCAGCCCTGACGATAAATCGGCAGTGCGCCATTGGCTTGCAGAGCGCGGCTTAACGAACGGGAATTGTGCAAGACCTCAGTCACGAAACGGTCGGGCGAAGCCGACCCGTTGGCATGGCCACCCGATCAAGCGCTGGTACACCCACACCGACGTAGAGGGAAATTCGCTGTATGAGGTAGCGCGCGTGGAATACACGGAAGACGGGACGCGCAAGAAAGAATTTCCCGTCTGGTGTAACAAGACATGGGGATTGAAAGACAAGGGCATCGATCAGGTTCCATATCACGTTCATCGGCTCGCGGCTGCCTCCGACATCTTCGTTGTTGAAGGCCAGAAGGATGTCGAGACACTGGAAGCCTTGGGCTATACCGCTACCACGGCGAGCAAGTGGGTAGAATCGTTCAGGGCATACTTCCGGCCCGACCAGCACGTTATCGTTCTCCGCGATAACGATGAGAAGGGTTTGTTGCGTGCGCTCGAGGCTCTGAATGTGCTCCACGGGCACGTCGCGTCCCTAAAGTTCATCAATGAATTTCCAGGCGGCTCAGCCAAGGGTTATGACGTCTCGGACTTCATTGCCGGAAAGGATCCCGTCGATGCCGGAGCGGAGTTATCCGACCTCGCAGATAAGGCGCCAGCGTGGAAACCGCCCGGAAAAGAGACAATAGAGTTCATCGAATTTGCTCCTTCTTTCCTGGCTTTCGAAGATCCCCCCGTCGAATACATCCATCCGGAGATCACCCCGCGTGGCGTTCTGAAATGCTCGCACGGCGATCCGCGAACGATGAAGAGTCTGGCTGCACTTGAAGAGGCAATCGCGGCCGCGACCGCAACCCCAGCCTTCGGTCTGGAGCGTTTCCGGCCCGCTCGTGCATTCAAGGTGCTGTACTCATCTCAGGAGGACGCTGCACCGCGAGTTCGGGCTCGGGCAAAGGCGCTGCTTCGTGGGCGTGGCATCACGAACTTTCCCGAGACTTTGGCGTTCGCTGTTCACAAGGGCATCGATCTGGACATCGAAGAATGGCGGGAGCGCTTCTTTAAGGACGTGATGCGACACGGCTTCGATCTGATTGTTCTGGATCCGATCCGGACATACACGGCACAGGCTGACAAAGGTCCGAGCGACGTCATACCGGTGGCGAAGTTCCTCCGGCGATTCATTGTGGAAGGAGTAACTGTACATCTCGTGCATCACGACACGAAACCGTCAAGCGCGGGACCCGACGCACGCCGGCGCAGTCATCGCGCATCCGGCGGCGGCTGGTTCTCAGTAAGTGAATGCCCTGTTGCTTTCGAAAAGATCGGCGAAAGCCAGTCCTTGGTTATCCCCGAGGATTTCAAATTCTCGAGTGATCCCATGCCTTTTACGATCCGTTATTCGGAGGAAGATAGCGGTCGGATTATTCGACTGATCGGCGAAGACTCGACTGCAGAAGAAGCTCGTGCTCTCGCAGTCGACCAAAAGGTTCTGGCTTACTTGACCGCAAATCCCGGCTCATCCGGAAACGCAATCACAAAGGGAGTTCATGCTCGAAAGGAAGGAGTGTTTGACGCGCTCGACCGGCTTTTCAAGGCCAATAAGGTTGATTGCGTCGAACGCGGAAAGGGTAAGTACTGGGCACCCAGGAGGGTTGAACACTCATGAGTGGTTCCGTGGTTCCCGGTGGTTCCGCATGGTTCCCGGAACTGGTTCCCACGTGGTTCCCCCTATATATAGGGGAACCACGGGAACTACGCGAACCGGAACACGCAGAACGGGAACTACGAGACGAGGCTTTTATGGCAGGTAACTATCAACATCGGATTTTGGAAATGATTGCAAACGGTGAACTCGCCAACGACGGAGGGATTCATCAGATCGAGGTTCAGCATGACGAGTGGTGTCAGCTGTTGAATGGCGGATATGAATGCAACTGCGAGCCCGAGATTGTCGAGGGGCAGCCACGATTCGATGGCGAAGCGAAGTGAAATGCTGACCATTCAGATTATCGCGCCGGCGTACACCAAGACGATCACGATCAAAGAAGTACCCAATGACGACGTGATCATCTACCGGGCTTGCGCCTATTGCGGCAAAGTGCTTGTTCGTGCGCCCGCAAAGTACTGCTCGAAATCGCACAAGGTGCTCGCCTGCGTCTACCGCGTTAACCGCCCGGGTTAAACGGCCTTCTGTTCATCCTGTCGCCGATCTGCAATAACCGAGTAGCGACGTTGCGTGGGGAGTTTTGTAATGCATGCCAGTCATCTTCCACTGTTCGCACCGCGGATGTGGAAACCGGATGCCGTGCGCGGTGCACCAGCGCTCCACGGCACGCTACGGACGACGCTGGCAGCGCTTCCGGTTGGCGTTTTTACGAGGCGAACACATCGACCTGCAATGGCATCGGGAGATACCGGCGTGCCTCTGTGTGCCGTGCTACCTCCGGGGTCTGATTGTTGCCGCCACCGACGTGGATCACGTCATCCCGCTGCCAGCGGATGTGCGCACCGATCGCGACCCACGTATGTACAAGGGGCCGTTTCAGGGCATGGATGCACGGTGTCATCGGGAGAAAACACGGGAGGATCAGCGTGCACGCTAACCGCATTGAATGCCAAGGGATACCGGGTAGATCATATCCTCTATGGAATCAATTACTTGTAGAGCGATGCGCTTTTCCACGCACGATGTCAGGTTTTCGCCCAGCCTTTTAAAATTCGAGGCTGCCTTTTTAAGAAGATGACAAAAGAACTCGCCATTCGAGATCGCATCAAAGAACTTCGCCGAGTCTCCGCTCGGGACCTGGTGGCGAATCCGAAGAACTGGCGCAAGCACCCGCTGAGTCAGCAGAACGCCATGCGCGCCGTTCTGGGTGAGATCGGGTTCGCAGATGCGCTGCTGGCCCGCGAGGATGAAAACGGCAGGCTGGTACTGATCGATGGGCACCTTCGCGCCGAAATCGCGCCCGACACGGAAGTGCCGGTGCTGATCCTGGACGTCACCGAAAACGAAGCGGACAAGATACTGGCGACGCTCGATCCACTGGCCGGTATGGCCGAGCTCGATATGGCGGCGTTCGGCACCCTGGCGGACGGCATCGAATTCGATGCCCCGGAGTTCGGCGCGCTGCTGCAGGAACTGAGAGGGCCATCCAACCAGGCTGTCGAGGGGGAGGACGACGTTCCCGAGCCGCCAGCCAATCCCGTCACGTTGCTCGGCGACCTTTGGATTCTTGGAAAAAACCGGCTCCAGTGCGGAGACTCGACAAAACCCGAAGAGGTCACACGGCTCATGAACGGCGAGATCGCCGCGTTAATGGCCACCGATCCGCCGTATTTAATAAATTACCAGGGCGGCGATCATCCCGAGTCCTGGGCGAACAAGGGAAGCAAAAAGAGAAACAAACATTGGGATGATTATCATGACCCCGATCAATCCAGCGACTTCTTCGCGGCATTCATTGCCGCGGCGCTTCCGCACCTCGATGAGCATGTTGCAATCTACCAATGGCACGCCAGTATTCGCCAAGCGCTGGTCGAGGAAGCCTGGAAACGTAACGTGCTGCACATCCACCAGCAGATCATTTGGGTAAAAACGCGGCCAGTTTTAACGAGGTGCGATTACATGTGGCAACACGAGCCCGCATTTTATGGGTGGCGCGATGGCAAGTCGCCGAAGCAAAAACCTCCTGGCAACGAACGCACCGTCTGGAATGTGTCCCAGGCTGGCGAGTCCGACGGTATACACCCCACGCAAAAGCCTGTAGAGCTATTTCGGCGGCCACTGCTCTACCACACCCACCCGGGCGGCCTGGCATACGAACCCTTCAGCGGGAGTTTCACTGCTGGAATCGCAGCCGAGGGCACGGGCCGTCGTGTCTACGCCATGGAACTCTCACCGCAGTTCGTTGATGTGGGAATTGTCCGCTGGCAGAACCTGACGGGCAAACAAGCCACTCTCGACGGCGACGGCCGAACATTCGCAGAGATCGCCAACTCTCGAAAGATCGGCGGCTAATGGGACGCCGTGGCCCTCCAGCCAAACCGACAAAACTGAAACTCGTCGAGAATACCTTTCGTCAGGATCGCGGCTCAACCAACGAAGCGCAACCGGAAATTGCCATGCCGCCCGTTCCGGAAGATCTCAGCGATGAAGCGAAAGTGGAATGGATGCGTATATCGCATGAGTTGTATACGGTCGGACTCTTGAGCCGTATGGATCGGGCAGCACTCGCCGCGTATTGCGAGAGCTGGGCACGATGGCGAGCCGCGGAAGCGAAGCTGCGGGAGACCGGTTTGGTGGTGACCACGAAGGCGCGGTTTGATGCATCAGGGAAGCAAATCGGTGGCGGGAACATCGTCAAAAATCCATTCTACGAGATCTCGTGCATCGAGCGCGAATTCATGAAGAAGTTTCTCACCGAATTTGGAATGACGCCGGCCTCGAGATCGAGGATCAACGTTTTGACGAGCGAAGGTGGCCATGGCCAGGAAGAAGACGACATCCGACACGACAACTTCGCCTGATCCCGTCAAGCAGTACGCGCTGGACGTGACATTGGGTAAGGAGATTGCGGGCCCGCTCGTGCGTCTGGCTTGCGCGCGGCATTTACGGGATATCGAAGAAGGGCCGAAGCGTGGACTTCGCTGGGATCTTGCCGCCGCGGAGCGTGTATTCAAATATTTTCATAAAGTGCTTCGACTTGCTGGTGGGGAAGGAAACGAGGGCGTGCCCTTTATCCTGCAACCCTCGCAGCAATTCATCATCGGATCGCTCTTCGGTTGGAAGCTCGCCGACACCTCCAGGCGGTATCGCGTGGCTTACATCGAGATCGGGAAAGGTAACGGAAAGAGTCCGATGTCGGCAGGCGTCGGCCTGTACATGCTCACCGGGGACGGCGAAAGCGCGGGCCAGGTCTATTCGGCTGCCGTGGACAAAGATCAGGCGAAGGTCTCGTTTCAGTTCGCAGTGGGCTTTGTGGACAAATCCGAATTGCTGTCCGGCGCGATCACCAAAAGCGGGGGCAAATACGGGGACCAGACGAAGGTGCACAACCTGTTTCATCGCAAGTCAGGATCGTATTTCCGTCCGCTCTCCTCGGAGAGCCGGGGCAAGGGAAAGTCGGGCTTCCTGCCCCACTGCGTGATTCTCGACGAATTGCATGAGCATCCTACTGCGGCCATGGTGGAGTTTGTGAGGCTCAACACGAAAGGGCGTCGTCAGCCCCTCGTGCTGATGATCACGAACTCCGGTGTCTTCGACAACACCTCGGTGGCGTGGCAGTATCACACCTACGCGCAGGAAGTTCTCGAACAGAGGCGTGATGACGACGAGTTTTTCTTTTACGTGTGCGGTCTGGACGGCCCTCGCGATGCCAACCATCCGCAAGGACTCTATGCCGGCGATTCGTGGACCGACAAAAGCGTGTGGAAGAAAGCGAATCCCCTACTGGGCGTGTCCATCCAGGAACGCTACCTGGAGCAGCAAGTTCGAGAAGCGATCGGCATGCCTTCGAAGCAGAGTATTGTCCGGCGCCTGAACTTTTGCGAGTGGGTGGAGTCCGCTGATCCGTTCGTCGAGAAAGCGGTATGGGATGCGAATGGCGGTGCCGTCGATGAAGAGAGCCTGCGCGGCCGCGTTTGCTATGGCGGCCTCGACCTCTCCGGCAAGAACGATCTCACGTCACTGAAACTCATCTTTGATCCCGACGATGACGGCAAGAAGGCGGTGCTGTGTTTCTTCTGGACACCGCAAGCGAAGCTGCGCGAACGAGGGCATCGGGACCGGGCTCCATATCAGCAATGGGTCGATGAAGGCTTTATCATCGCCACGCCCGGCGCCACGATCGATTACGCCTTTGTTGCGCAGAAGCTCGGCGAGTTGACGGCGCTTTACGATATCAAGGCGGTCGCGTTCGACCGCTGGAGGATCGAGGACATGAAGCGCGAACTCGAGGCTGCCGGTGTGGACATAGCTTTAGTGGAACACGCGCAGGGCTTCAGAGACATGGATCCCGCCATCGAGGCGCTCGAAGACGATCTGCTGGAGAAACGGTTGCAGCATGGGAATCATCCGGTGTTGACGTGGTGCGTGAACAACGTGCGTGTCGAGAAGAACGCCGCGGCATTGCGGATGTTCAGCAGGAAGAAAGCGACAGGCCGAATCGACGGGGCAGTGGCGCTCGCGATGGCCTGCAATCTCAGTGTGACGTTTGTGGGGGAGCCCGTCGGGTCGTATGAGGTGACGGTTCTCTGAAGGTCTTGCGACGATCCTACAGGGGCGCGTCAATCGTGCATCTCTTTATCCGATGTTTTATAAAATTTGTGCCCCTTCTCCATTCAGATCCATCTGTAAATTGGAGGCGATTCTTAGACTTTCATGGCCATGGCCTCTGGAACTCTTCAAAGAACGCAAGATGTGCCAGGATGTGGTCTGGACCTCTTTAGTCCCCTCCCCTCAGCATGATGATGCGTAGCTATGCCTGAGCCTCGCCAGCCACGCCGATCCAAGACTCCCAAAGATGTAGCACCCAAGCAACTCACTTTCGATTTACCAGGAGCAGAGTTCGTATTCGGCGTTGTTGCCGCAGTGGGCACCGACACTTCCGGTGTCAAAGCCGCGTTGGAAACGACACTCAAGCGCTTTGGGTATACCCCAAAGATTATTAGGATTAGCGATTTTCTGGCCGAGTTCGATCTCGGAATTCCGCTTTTGGAATCGTCAGAGTACGAGCGAATCAATACCAGAATGGATGCCGGTAACGCGGCATGTCGCAGGGCTGGTAGAAACGATTTCCTTGCCTTGGCAGCGTGCGCGAAGATCAGCAGCGACCGCACTACGCAAGCAGGGTCTGAGCGCCGCGAACCCCGAAGCAAGACTGCGCAAATCCTGATGACGCTGAAGCGCCCGGAGGAAGTACTCGCGTTGCGCCGTATTTACGGTACTGGCTTTCTGCTGATCGGAGTCTTTGCGACCGAAGAGGAACGGCTCCATCATCTGGTGAAGGAAGTTGGCATGACGCAAGAGCAAGCAGAAGAACTCATCAGACGCGATCGAAATGAGGCAGATCCACATGGTCAAGGAACTCGCGACACCTTTCATCTGGCGGACGTTTTCGTACGCGCTGCAAAAGATGAGTACAAAGATCAGTTGGTGCGTTTCGTCGATTTGCTGTTCGGACACCCATTCCATACCTCGACGCGAGATGAACACGGCATGTTCCTGGCATTTGCAGGTTCATTGCGATCAGCGGATCTCTCACGCCAAGTTGGCGCTGCAATACTGTCCGAGCGTGGTGAAGTCATCGGAATTGGATGCAATGACGTTCCACAAGCCGGCGGCGGACTCTATGGGCCTGACGAGAATGATCAACGAGACCACATTATTGGATATGACACCAATGAAGAGCGACGAAACGAGATGGTGGCTGACATAGTTGCACGCCTTCTTCCAAACATTCCACCCGCAGAACGGGTAAAGGAAGGGTTGCAACTTCTGAAAGAGAGCCCTCTTCTGGACATCACCGAGTTCGGTCGCGCTGTCCATGCAGAAATGGACGCAATTCTCGCAGTCGCCAGAACCGGCGCGGGTGCACGCGGCGCAACCATCTACTCCACCACCTTCCCATGCCACAATTGCACGCGTCACATCATCGCGGCTGGCATCAAACGGGTTGTGTATATTGAGCCTTATCCGAAAAGCAAAGCACAGGATCTCCACGCTGATGCCATCAGCATCGAGGAGCATGCACACAAAGCACACGCAACGACGCTAGAGAATCGTGTAAGCTTTGAATCCTTCGTCGGTGTTGGCCCGCGTCGGTACGCCGATCTCTTCGCTACCACTCTAGCGTCGGGAAAAAAGATCGTCAGGAAGGAAAAAGGAAAACGGGTTGCATGGACACACGTTGTGGCGACACCACGAGTGCCCATGCTTCCTACTTCATATCTCGAACGTGAACAACTTGCATCAGCGCAGATAGAAGCAATGATGCACCAATTACACCATGAAGAAGAATAAGACGACCGAAGCGAACAGACAGTTCTGGTCATATATCGAGCAGACCTCACAACAGGTTGCAAAGTGGCCAGCGTGGATGCGCGGGGAAGTACATCCTCCGGAAGCTGAAAAACGTTCAGTGACGAGGGAAAGGCCTAAGAAAAGGAATCCTAAGCCGAAGGATCTGCCGTGATCGGTCGGTCGAATCGTTCGAATCGAGAAGACAGAGGATTAGCGGGCGGTTCACGATTAATTCCTGCCGGAGTATGTGAACGCGTGGGGGGGTATTGTATGGGGCGCGCCATGGTTACCAGTAACTACCAATAAGCAAAGCACGGCTTGTGATGCCGATTCACTCGCTGCGCTGTGCGATCGGTCTTCGTTCGAAATTTATTCCTTCGATCTTCCCCCTCGCTTTCCGGCCGAACCTGAGTGATTTTCTCGCCTCATCGAATGAGCCAGAGGAGCAGCGTGGTGAGTCCTATTATCAGAGACGCCGAAACGCCGATGCTCACCAAACATCCTTTAGCGAGACCGACGGTGGTTCGGTTATAGATGCGATTGTAAGCGGCCTTCTTTGGATTCGTAAGCCAGCCCCAACCGCGCGGCGCTTTGAGCCCGAGCGAATGGCGCGCAAACCGTTTCCAGGATGTGCGCGCAGCGATACGCTTCTTCAATGATGGAATACGAAAGCCGAACTTCATGCGGAGGCCTTTGGTTCGAAAGGCTACCACAGAAGTGGGCGTGAGCCGGGACTCGCGATCGGATCCAGCCTTGCGGCGCACGTTGGCTGCCTGTGAATTCCCGTAGATACCGCCGACCTTGCCGGGCTCCGCGCCCACGCGCGAACGTGACGCGGACAGGCCGGCTTGTCTGCACTTTCCGCGAGTCCGCCCAGGGCCGGCCTTTGGCACGATTTGGGTTCCGGCTGGTTTCATGCCAGCCCACAGGCCTCCAAAATTCTTCTCACATTTGCCTCGCTTTGTTTGCGGACCAGAGTGATCAATGTGTCGTCCGAAGGATCAATAAACCCAACAGGAGGCCACGACGATGAAGACCGAAGAAACGATCGCCACAGCGACGGAGGGTCCGAAGACCGGATTCGCCAAACCGAAGAAAGCGCCCGCCGACAAGAAGACGGCCAAACCCGCAACCAAAAACGCACCGAAAACCGCGAGCGCCAAAAAACGAAGCGCGAAGACGAAAACCGCATCCACCAAGAAGGCTGCCCGGCCCGCGGCCGGGAAAGCGGAAGTGCGCGCCGATACAAAGAAAGCAATCGTCCTCGAATTGTTGCGCCGCAAGGAGGGCGCCACGACAGCCGAGATCGCCAAAGCCACCGACTGGCAGAACCACAGCATCCGAGGTTTCATCAGCGGACACGTTGCGAAAAAGATGGGCCTGAAGGTCGAGTCATCGAAGAACGAGGCTGGAGAGCGGACGTACAGGGTCGTCGAGTAGACAAGCCAGCCGCGATGAGCCGTCTGGGAAACGGGGCGGCTCCTTTGTTTTCAGTGGGTGCTCATTTCCCGACTCCAAGCCGCACGTCACGCTCCCGCTTGATCCACGCGGCAAGGATCTCCGCCAATCCCACTGCCCCCAACCCAATCAGCAGGTGCAGCACGCGAATGACCTCGTGCGCGCCGCCGGGCAGCAGCCTAGCCATATTCATCGCAAAAGCGAGGGCCAGAAAACCATACACGATCGCGCCAATGGCCAAGCCCGGCTTGACGCCCGCCCGCAGTTCGATGCCCGCCACAATCCACAGCAAAGCAATCAGCGCCTCGCCCATCCGCATGTGAACCGGCAACAGCACGAAGGAGCGGCCCGACCAGAATTGAAATCCCAGCGCCACTTGTAACAGGGCCAGGAGTCGCACGGCGTACTGTAAGAATTTGACGGCATTTTTCATGTGTGTCTCTCCCAGACCTGATGGAGTTTGGTTCCAATGTCATCAGGAAACTACAAAGACATGCTGATCCGCTGGCGGACATGGCAAGTACTGTAACTCAGCCCCGCACATAGGCCGCCTGAACGGGCGGGCCTTTCTTCGTTCTCCAGTGATTCCGCACCGTCCGCCGACCGACGCGCAAGAAATGGCCGACGTCGCGACATCCTCAGGGGCAGCGTGGATAACGCCGACATCCCCGACCTCTGCGCCCACGGGCGCAGGTGGCGCGAAATAATGGCACTCCTCAGTATTCCCAAACGCTCGGCCCGCCGAATGCCTTCTTATGACCGGTCGGTTCGACGTGGAGTTTTCCGATGTGCGAGATTGTTGCTGCACGATGCACCACGACGCAATCAGCTCGTTTCCGGCTTTTGCTGCAGCTAAATGGGAAATCACAGAAAGCTGACTGTGTGTTGCCATCGCCCTCTGCGAGTCCGGCAGGTGCAATGATGCTCGTGTGGCGTATTATCAATGTCACGTTTTCAAACATTTATTGCATGACCGACGACGTTTCCATTCTTAGTCAGCCTGAAAGACTTCCGTATGCGCCTTGAAGATCTGGCCCCGGGCACTTCCCTGGTCGGACTTGAATCTTCCGTAGTCGCCACGCTTGTCGCGGTGGTGCCCATCGCCGAGGGTGCCGTGCAGGTCATCTATAAGACGCCCGACGGCACTCTCAAAGATCGCCTGCTTGGGCGAGCCGATGAAGCCACCATTGCTCTGGCAACCGAAGAGCGCCCGTGGGCCTTCGACGGTGACGGTGAGAACTTCAAGCTCGCAGTCGAGGCCAAGCGCATTGACCTCGCCTTTCTGTTTGATCCCATGATGGCCGTCCACACATCGAACGTGGAGCCTCTTCCGCACCAGATTACCGCCGTATACGAATCCATGCTACCGCGCCAACCGCTACGGTTCGTCCTCGCCGACGACCCCGGCGCTGGCAAGACCATCATGGCCGGCCTCTACATCCGCGAACTCATCATGCGTGCGGACTCCCGCCGCATCCTCATCGTCGCTCCGGGCAGCCTGGTCGAGCAGTGGCGCGAGGAAATGTTCGAGAAGTTCGGACTGGAGTTCCGCGTTTTTACCAAAGACCTCGAAGCGGCTACGCCGAGCGGTAATCCTATTGAAGACCTTGATCACCTCATTGTTCGGCTCGACCAGATGGCGCGTAACGAAGACCTGCAAGACAAACTCTGCGCCGCTGGTTGGGATCTTGTCGTGTTCGATGAAGCCCACAAGCTCGCCGCCCATTTCTATGGCAACAAGCTTGAGAAGACCGGTCGCTTCAGATTTGCAGAAAAGCTCGGTGCGCAGACGCGTCATCTTCTATTAATGACTGCCACGCCCCACAACGGCAAGGAAGAGGATTTCCAGTTATTCCTCTCGCTCCTGGACTCCGACCGTTTCTACGGAAAGTTTCGCGACAGCGACGGCGTTCACAAGGTGGACACCTCCGACCTCATTCGCCGCATGGTGAAGGAGAAACTGGTGAAGTTCGACGGCACCCCGCTCTTCCCCGAGCGTCGTGCTTACACCGTCAACTACGAGCTGTCCGACCTGGAGTACGCCCTCTACGAAACCGTCACCCAGTATGTAAAGACGGAAATGGGCAAGGCCGACCAACTCGACGGCAAGCGTAAGGGATCGGTCGGTTTTGCCCTCACCGCCCTCCAGCGCCGGCTCGCTTCCAGCCCCGAGGCCATCTTCCAGTCACTCAAGCGCCGCCGCGAACGCCTCGAACGCCGTCTCCGTGAGGAAAAGATGGGCGCACGAGGCCAGCAGATCCTCGCGGAGACCCTCGCCGATGTCCCCGAGGACGACGACGACCTCAACGCTGAGGAACAGGAGAATCTTGAAGAAACGCTCGTCGATCAGGCCACTGCATCGCAGACCATCGCCGAGTTGGCCGCGGAAATCCTTATCCTTCAAGGTCTAGAACAACAGGCCAAGGAACTCGTCGCCTCCGGCAAGGACCGCAAGTGGGATGAACTCTCCCGTATCCTCCAAAACGAACCCCAGATGCAGGACGCGAGCGGGCGGATGCGAAAAATCATCATCTTCAGCGAGCACCGCGACACCCTGAATTACCTCCACGAGAAAATCGCTGGTGTGCTCGGCAGCCATGACACCATCGTCGTCATTCACGGTGGCGTCCACCGCGACGACCGCCGCAAAGCCCAGGCCCTTTTCCGGTCCGACCCCGAGATCCGCGTCCTCGTTGCCACGGATGCCGCCGGTGAAGGCATCAACCTTCAGAACGCCAATCTTATGGTGAACTATGACCTGCCGTGGAATCCCAACCGCCTTGAACAACGTTTCGGGCGCATCCACCGCATCGGTCAACAAGAGGTCTGCCATCTCTGGAATCTCGTCGCCAAAGAAACCCGCGAGGGCGATGTCTTTTTCCGGCTGCTCGAAAAACTCAACGTTGTTAGTGAGGCGCTTCATGGGCAGGTGTTCAACATTCTGGGCGAGGTCTTTGAAGGCAAGAGCTTGAAAGCCATGCTGATTGAAGCCATTCAATACGGGGATCGTCCCGAAATCCGCGCCAAACTCAATCAGCAAATTGACAACGCCCTCGACCGCGACCGTCTCCTGAGCATCCTGAGCCGCGAGGCGCTTGCTCAGGAAAGCCTCACTCCGGAGCGTCTCTTTGCGGTCAAAGAGGAAATGGAAAAAGCCGAAGCCCGGCGCCTCCAGCCCTACTTCGTCCGATCCTTCTTCATGAAGGGCTTTGAGTCGCTCGGTGGTTCCATCCATCCCCGCGAATCGGAGCGCTTCGAGATCACCCACGTTCCAGCCGAGCTACGCGAACGGGATCGCCTCATTACCGGCCGCAATCGTCGGGACCTCGCTCCCGTCCTGCGCCGCTACGAACGGGTCTGTTTCACCAAGGGTGCTGTTCGACCGGTGGATCGTCCCGGCCTCGCTTTCGCCAGCATGATTCATCCTGGCCACCCGCTCATGCTTGCCCTCAGTGACGTATTGCTGGAACGGCACGCCAATCTTCTCCGCCAGGGTGCCATTCTAGTGGACCCGGCAGACGACGGCGATCAGCCGTCATTGCTCTTCCTCCTCACCCACGAAGTGAAATCCGGCGACGGCCAGGTTATTTCCAAGCGCCTGCAATTCGTCCGCGTTCTGCCCGATGGCAGCGCAGCCTTTGCTGGCTGGGCGCCGCACCTGGATCACGAACCGCTGCCCCCCGCCGAGCGCCCACTACTGGCCGAAACGCTTGCCGCACCATGGCTCACCGCTGGGCTGGAGCAACGCGCTCTCGCTCTCGCTGCTTCCAAGCTTGTGCCTGAACATTTCAGCGAAATTGCCGGCCGACGCATCGCGCATGTGGACAAAACCCTCGCCGCCGTCCACGAACGCCTGACCAGGGAGATTGATTACCAGTCCGACCGCTTCATCAAGCTGACCGAGGACAAGGCTGCTGGTAAAGACGTGCGTCTTAATCTCGACAACGTCCGCCGCACCATCAGTGAACTCGAAGCCCGGCTGGAGAGCCGTAAGAAAGAACTCCAGTCCATGCGCCACGTCACCTCTGCTACGCCTGTCGTGCTCAGCGGCGCCCTTGTCGTTCCGGCTGGATTACTCCGCACTCTGCGCGGTGAACCCGTCCCTGCTGGTTCGGCCGTTTCCACCGACTCCGAAGCCCGGTCACGTATCGAGCAGATTGCCATGAACGCTGTCCGGCTCGCCGAAGAAGGCCGCGGCTGCCGCGTCGTGGACGTCTCCGCCCAGAAATGCGGATGGGACATCACCGCCTACGCGCCTGCCGTCGATGGCAAATTGCCTGAGGCCCGCCATATCGAAGTCAAAGGCCGCGTCAAAGGCGCGCCCACTGTAACAGTGACCAAGAACGAAATCTTCGAGAGCTGGAACCAAGGCATCAAATATCATCTCGCCATCGTTCTCGTCGGAGAAGATGACTCCATCGACGGACCGCACTATGTGACACATCCATTCAAGGAAGAACCCGGCTGGGGCGTGTCTTCGGTTAACTACGAACTCAAGGCATTGCTCGAACGCGCCGCCGGAATTTAATTCATGTCCCATCCCATCAAGTCTCCCCGCAAACTCATTGAGGTCGCTCTGCCGCTCGATGCCATCAATGTCGCGGCGGCGAAAGAGAAGTCCATCCGGCACGGGCATCCCTCGACGTTGCACCTGTGGTGGGCGCGCCGCCCACTGGCGGCAGCGCGTGCGGTTATCTTTGCCCAGTTCATCAACGACCCAGGTTACCAGCAAGGCGGTGGCTTTAAATACGGGAAGAACAAAATGGAAGCTGCTGAAGACCGGAAGCGGCTGTTCAAAATTATCGAAGACCTTGTGTTGTCGGAAAATACCACCAACGAAGAAGTGCTCGAACGCGCTCGTGCGGAGATTCGCCGCTCGTGGCGTCAGGTTTGCGAACTCAATAAGGACCATCCTCAAGCCGGAGAACTCTTCAATCCTGACAAGCTACCGGCGCTGCACGACCCTTTTGCGGGAGGGGGCGCGATTCCGCTGGAGGCGCAGCGACTTGGACTCGAAGCATACGCCAGCGACCTAAACCCCGTGGCTGTGTTGATTAACAAAGCCATGATCGAGATTCCGCCCAAGTTCGTTGGACGTGCTCCGGTGGGACCATTGCCCCCGTCGGATGAACGTGGCCCGCGCCTCGCCTTGCCCAAGGTGTGGCGGGGTGCGACTGGATTCGCAGAAGACGTGCGCCGTTACGGAGAGTGGATGCGAGCCGAGGCCCAGAAACGCATAGGGCACCTTTACCCACCCATCGAGATCACCGTCGAGATGGCGCGAGAACGGTCCGACCTGAAAACGCTCGTCGGTCAAAAACTCACGGTCATAGCTTGGATTTGGGCGCGAACAGTCAAGAGTTCCAACCCTGCATTCGCTGATGTGGATGTGCCGCTCGCCTCAACGTTTATCCTTTCGAACAAAGATGGCAAAGGAGCATACGTTCAACCCATCGTAAAGGAAGGCAACTACTACTTCACCGTCAAAACCGGCACGCCACCGCCAGAGGCGAAAAACGGGACCAAACTTACACGGGGGGCGAACTTTCGCTGTCTGATGTCGGATATCGCTATCGAGAGCGACTACGTCAAGTCCGAAGGCCGCGCCGGACGAATGGGGACGACTATAATGGCCGTCGTTGTCGATGGGCCAAGAGGTCGATTGTATGTGCCACCGACAAAGGAGATGGAAACCACTGCCCGTTCAGCCATTCCAATATGGACGCCGGAGACTCCGCTACCTGATGACCATAGAAATTTTTGGACGTTCAGCTATGGCCTTACCAAATTCGGCGACCTCTTTACTCCCCGTCAGTTGGTGGCGTTAACGACGTTCGCTGACTTGGTGGAGGAAACGCGGGACCGAATCAGAAAAGACGCCATCACCGCCGGAATGGAAAATGACAACACATGTCTTGATGCTGGCGGAAGGGGCGCTACCAGTTACGCTGAGGCCGTCTCAGTATTGCTGGGGTTGGCTGTAAGCCGTTCGGCCAACACCCTAAATTCGCTCGCCATCTGGTCACAAAGCCGCGAACAGAGCGTTAATTTATTCTCCCGCCAAGCCATACCAATGACATGGGATTTTCCAGAGGTCAATCCATTTGCCGGTGCAGCGGGCGATTTTGGAGTAACTACCACATCAATGGCGCGGAGCATTGAAAATGTTTCGGCTCACAGAGTTGAAGCTTTCGTCAGTCAAGCGGACGCACAGACCCAGACAATCAGCACTGGTAAAGTCATCTCTACCGATCCGCCTTATTACGACAATATTGGATATGCGGACCTTTCTGACTTTTTTTATGTTTGGTTACGTCGTGCGCTTCGTCCCATTTTCCCTGCTCTCCTCGCGACAATTGCAGTACCAAAAGCAGAGGAATTGGTGGCAACTCCATACCGCCACGGTAGCAAGGAAAAGGCCGAGGTCTTTTTCCTTGATGGTATGACGAAGGCGATGAATAGCTTGGCTAAGCAAGGGCATCCTGCGTTCCCAACCACCATTTATTACGCGTTCAAACAGTCGGAAACCGACCGTCATGTTGGTACTTCTTCACCAGGGTGGGAATCTTTTTTGGAAGCTGTTTATCGCTCCGGGCTTCAGCTTACAGGCACGTGGCCGATGCGGACAGAACGCCCAACTGGCGTGAAGGTAATGACCAACTCCCTCGCTTCGAGCGTCATCCTTGTATGCCGCAAGCGCCCCGCTGACGCCGCTACGGTTTCCCGCCGCGAGTTCCTACGCGAGTTGAACGCTACATTGCCCGAAGCATTAGACGAGATGACAAAGGGCTCTGGCGACGACCGTTCCCCCATCGCACCCGTCGATCTTTCCCAGGCCATCATCGGACCGGGCATGGCCGTCTTTTCCAAATATGCCGCCGTGCTAGAGGCCGACGGCACGCCTATGAGGGTCAAGACAGCGTTACAACTGATCAACCGCTTCCTCGCCGAGGACGATTTCGACGCTGATACCCAGTTCTGCCTCCACTGGTTCGAACAGCATGGCTGGACCGAAAGTGGTTTTGGTGACGCCGACACCCTGTCGCGCAGCAAAGGTACCAGCGTGGACGCTATGAAGGAGGCCGGCGTGCTCAAGAGCGGCGGCGGAAAGGTCCGCTTGCTCAAGTGGGTCGAGTATCCCACCGACTGGGACCCGCGCACTGACAAGCGCACGCCCGTCTGGGAGGCACTGCACCAGCTTATCCGTGCACTGAAACAAGGCGGCGAATCGGCTTCCGGCGCACTCCTCGCAGCCCTCGGCGGTAAAGCCGAAGCCGCCCGCCAGCTCGCCTACCGCCTGTACACTCTCTGCGAACGCCTCGGTCAGGCCGAAGACGCCCGCGCCTATAACGAACTCATCACGAGCTGGACTGCCATAGAGTCCGCTGCTGGGACGGTGCCTATTGAAAGAGAAAGACGCCTCTTTGACTGAGATGCCAAACCCTTGGAGCATAGCCCTATGAAACCCTGGCGAGAAGTAGCTGTTCCGCATCCCGACGTGCTGGAAGGTACATTCCAGCAGTCCGAATTTGCCGCCGACATCACCGCCGTCCACATGGGCCAAGCTACGCGGGAGTATCAGGACGCCGCCGCGTTCTTCCAGCGCACATACATCACGGAGGGCATCCGCTTGCTCCTCATTCAGGTGGCGCAGCGGCTCAACGGCAATGGCGGCGAGCCAGTAATCCAACTCCAGACCGCATTCGGCGGCGGAAAGACGCACACGTTGCTCGCTGTTTACCACCTTGTATCGCGCAAGTGTGCGCTGGGCGAGTTGGCCGGCATTCCGCCATTGATTGATCAGGCCGGTTTGATGGATGTGCCGCTGGCTCGCGTGGCCGTGCTGGACGGGAACGCCCATGCTCCCGGCCAGCCGTGGAAGCACGGCAAGCAGAGCATCCGCACACTCTGGGGGGAACTGGCGTGGCAACTCGGCGCCGAGGAGGCATTCGGACTCGTCAAGGAAGCAGATGCCACTGGTACGTCGCCCGGGAAAGACGTGCTGAAGACACTGCTGACGACCTATGCACCCTGCGTTGTGCTGATTGATGAGTTGGTCGCCTACATCCGGCAGTTTCAGGAAGGCCAGCCTCTAAGCGGCGGCAGTTTCGACAGCAATCTGTCGTTCATCCAGGCGCTCACCGAAGCGTGCAAACTCGTCCCGAACGCGATTCTCCTTGGCTCCTTACCCGAGTCGGAAGTCGAAGCGGGTAGCCAGCGTGGAGTTGCCGCACTTCGAGCGTTGGAAAAAACCTTCGGCCGGGTGCAGGCGCTCTGGAAACCCGTGGCTACCGAGGAAGCATTCGAGATCGTGCGGCGGCGCTTGTTTGAACCCGTGCGCGAAGAGAAAGCGCGAGAGGCGGTCTGTCGCGCGTTTGCTGACGCCTACGTTGCCGAAGGATCAAAACTTCCGACCGAAACCCAGGAGACGCGATACTTCGACCGCCTGCTGCAGGCATACCCGATTCACCCGGAAGTCTTCGACCGGCTTTACGAGGACTGGACGACGATTGAGGGTTTCCAGCGCACCCGCGGCGTGCTCAAGCTCATGGCCAAAGTCATCTACCGGCTGTGGAAGGATGACAACAAAGACTTGATGATTATGCCGGGCAGCCTACCGCTTTACGATAGCGGATCGCGCAACGAACTGACTTACTACCTGACGGCCGGCTGGGATCCTGTGTTGGAAAAGGACATCGATGGCGATCGTGCCGAAACGACCGAGTTGGAAAACAAGGAGCCGCGTTTCGGCGCGGTGAACGCCGCCCGCCGGGTCGCCCGCACGATCTTCCTAGGCACCGCGCCCTCTTCAGTTGCGACCAAGTCCGGCATCCGCGGACTCGACCGCGCCCGCGTGCTGCTCGGCTGTCTGCAACCGGGGCAAACTTCTTCCATCTACTCCGATGCGCTCAATCGGTTGGCCGACCGGCTGCATTATCTGAACAGTTCCGGGGATAAGGCGCAGGACGCGACGCGGTTCTGGTTCGACACACGCGCCAATCTACGCCGCGAGATGGAAGAGCGGAAGAAGCGATTCGACGACAAGAATGAAGTGCGCGGCGAATTGGCCACGGTGCTCAAGAAGCTGTCTAGCGGAGCCACGTTCTTCGGTGGCGCCCATATCTTTACCCCTCACGGCGACGTGCCAGACGACAGCGCGCTGCGGCTCATTTTCCTGGCACCCGAATACTTCTATTCACGCGATGAGACGCGCCTGGCTTTCGAAGCTGTGGCGGATTATGTTCGCAACAACGGAACAAAACCACGCTACCGGGGTAACCGTCTCATCTTCCTTGTACCCGATCACGGCGCACTGACTCGTCTGCGCGACTGCATCAGGGTCGCACTGGCATGGGGTTCCATTGTCGATGACGTCAAAGGCGGCCGCTTAAACATTGACCAACTCCAGATGAAGCAGGCGGAGAAAGAATTCCAAACTGCCGCGGACGTGCTGCCGCGGGCCGCGCGCGAATGCTACAAGTGGCTACTCTGTCCTGTGCTGCAGTCGCTGACGGAGTCAAAACCGTCGGTCGAGGCGTTCCCGCTGAACACCAGCGGCGCTGCGCTAAGCAGCGAGGTCGAGCGAGTGTGTATTGAGAACGAACTGGTGATCTCTAAGTGGTCGCCCATCCACCTGCGAACGAAGCTGAAGGAGCTTTACTGGAAAGTTGACAAGCCCGCCACCGGTGCGATGACGTTTTGGGAAGATACGATGCGCTACTTGTACCTCCCGCGACTGAAGAGTCTCAGCGTTCTGGAACAGGCGATCATCACAGGAGCGGGCGGCAAAGACTTTTTCGGAACAGCATACGGACAGATGGGCAAAACGTTCGACGGCTTCAAGTTCGGTGATGCCAATGTACAGCTTGATGACACGCTCCTGCTAATCGAACCCGATGCGGCAAAGCAATATGAGGCCGCACATGTCGCGCCTCCTGTATTACCTCCCGGCCCTGGCGGAACCGCCTCAGCTCCCGCACAAGGGGCCACACAACTCGGTCTCGGCATGACGCCCGGACCGATCTCGCCGCCCACACCCGGCAGTGCAACGAAGACCCACACCTTCATCGGTACTGCGGAAGTTAATGCTGCGACGGCCAAGATGCGTCTGGTGCAAATCGCAGACGAGATCATCAGTGTTCTAGCCAGCGACTCTCAATCCACAGTGAAAGTCAGCATAGAAATCGCAGCAGATTTCCCCGGGGGTGTTTCCGACCAAATCAAACGGGCTGTCTCCGAAAATGCAGCCAGCCTTGGTTTCAAGAACAAGACATGGGAATAAGAGTCAGCTTTTCCGAGACTCGAATCCTCCAGTTGGAATGGAAGCAAGTCGCAGCGCTTCTGTGCCGCCGCTCCTGCCGGGACAAGTAATCCTGGGACGGAAACAATGAGAATCATTTTGAACATCGTGGGCGTTTTGATGATGCTGATGGGGACCGTCTGGTTCCTTCAGGGCATCAATATCCTGCCTGGCAGTTTTATGACCGGACAAATGCGATGGGCCGTCTATGGCTGCGGGACAGCGTTCGTTGGTTTAGTGCTTGTCGTGGTCGCCAACCGGCGTCGCCAGGGCGTTTTCAAGGGCAGCCGGTAGCTTTAGCGCCTGACTATTGGGAACGTACCTGAGGCCCGACGCGTGTGACATCGCACACTGGGAAAGTAGTCTTTTAGATTTCTGACGCCCAAGGAAGGAAAACTAATCATGAAAATGGTAGTGCGAAATGAATCTGAATGATCTCTTGCGCCGCAAAAGCATTGACCCAGAACAAGTCCTCGTTCTGCGTCACCATCCCCAGGAGCATCAGCTGAATAAGGTATTGCCATGGCTGGCGGCCGACCGGCCAGACTTGTTCAACATGTACCAAAGGTGTCAACGAGAGAAGGTCGAGCAGGTCATGCTTCGAATGCTTGGAAGAGGATATATAGCCTCCTTTATTGGTCGCGAAGCGGGGAAGGCCCTTTTCGTCGGTTTGTATTCCATTGGATCATCAAAGCCTCTTAGTTACGACGAATACTGGGCTATGCCGGCCAATCGCGAGCTAAAAGCGTTGGGAATGACGGGATATTCGGATGGGGCACGGTCCTCTATTCACTTATTCGACCTCGGCCTAACTGAGTTCTACTCTGAGTGGGCAGGTAAAATGATTGTGGGATGGCCACCACCAGAGAGGTCTTGGTGGCGGCGAGCGCATCGGAACGAATTACCCATTCTGGCCGTTCTTGAAGAAAGTCAGTTGCACGCGGCGATGCCTGAATGGGACGCAATCGATTTAGGCTGGGAAGAGCTTCGTGTCCTTCCGACACGGTGGAAAGCTGCGCTCAAGGAATGGCGCGGAATTTATTACATATTCGACACTCTTGACGGAAAGGCATATGTCGGTTCTGCCTGCGGAAGAGACAACATTCTTGGTAGATGGCTGCAATACGCTGCACGTGGACACGGCGGAAACCAGTTACTTCGTCGGCGCGATCCTAGAAACTTTCGGCTAACTATTCTGCAGCGACTCTCACCTGACATTGATCCCGCTGCGGTTATTCGGATTGAAGGTTCCTGGAAGGAGCGTCTTCACACACGCCAGCCTTATGGGCTCAACGAAAATTAGGGTCCAGTGCCACGGGCACGTCCGTGACACCTCAGCTCAGCCCTTTAATCTTTTTCAGTTTTACCCAGATCACAGCGCCCCTCGGATGCTCGTAGTGTTTTGGCTTTTTCAATGGAGTGACGCGGCTGAGTACCCAAGCATACGTCGCCGCATATCGGAGCTCGGTTAATTGGCTCGGCTGTGAGCCGATCTTGTTCGCGTTCGCTTTCAATTCTTTCAGAGAAAGCGGACCCACAACGTCGACAAGATCGCATGTACCCACGACGAGCCCGCTTCCGCCACGAATCAGAGCAATTGGTTCGCGAATCTTGGTTTTTGACCCACGGATCTCCCACGTCTTCTCACCGGCGAGAATCTTGCCAATCCATGGCTCTCGTATGATTAGTCCACGCATACTAATGACTGCGCTCGCCGGCTCAGGACCTGCCTATTCCCTCCGGCAGTTCCTCTCCGTCCTATCTTTGATCTTCCCCTCTTCGACGGTCTGCCACTGCATATTCGACGGTACATCCGCACCGCCGCATTCCAATGGGACGATGTGATCGACGACATATCCCTTCCCACCTTTCGGGTAGCCGCTCTGCTTCATGAAGTCCTTTCGGGCTACCGCACTGCGCTTGATGTTTCCCTTGCTGTTTCGCTGGGCCACCTTTGATTTCTTGGGAACAGACGATTTTGTTGAAGTGCTCTTGGGCTTTGACGACGTACTCTTCGAGCGTTTCGCCGAAGACGAGGAACGAATCGATGAGCGCGAACTGGATGAGCTGCGCGAGCCCTTCTGGGCAATTGTCGCGAAAGGCAACAGCAACGCGATGAACGTGAGCAGGGCTATGCGTTTGAGCGTGGAAAATCCTCTTTCACGTGCGGATGAGCAGGCGAATTATCGGCCAGTTCTCATCAGCAGGCAAGCTAAACGAACACACGACAGTCGGCTCCACCATCAGTTAACATTTCTTTGTGACGCCCGAATCGAAACAAATCCAAATGTCCGCGTCGAGCCGCGGAATCGTGGATCACTTCTTCTGCTTTGCCTGCTACGAATACGTGTGGGATTGCGATCACCTGATCGATGACCGACTATCGGCTCCAGGCGTTCCTGCGCTCGAAGGCAGCCGGCTTCAGTCGTTCGCTTACGACGGGAAGACACGTGTGCTGGAGATCGAGTTTAGGGTAACGGCTCCGTTCACGCATGGCGATATTCCCCTGCCTCCACCGCCGCGCGTAATTCAATACTATGACGCTCCCAGATATGTTTTCACGAAGCTGATCAGCCTGAAGACGGCACGAAAGCAGGAGCGGTCCTGGGAAGACAACGTTCGGCCACGATTCCGGTGCCAGACGGTGCGGACCATTTGCCGATTGCCTCGGATTCGAAGGTTTGTTGAGGCGCGAAACGTTCGGCGTTTTCACTTTGAGGATTATGTCGCCGAACTCGCGGCCGAGGAGCGGCAGTCGATTCAATTGATTGTCGCAGGTATGAAGATCCTGCTGTTAAGCGCGCTTTCACCAAAGCGTGTCGCAGGACTTGGTGGCTTGCTGGAATGCCAATCTTGCGGTAGCGTCGGCGCGAACGTTAACGGAATCCGTCACCGGAACTGCCTCTGGGGGGCTCTGCTCTGTTCTGAAAACCATCGCGGTGTTTAATGATCTACAGAATTGAGCCTGAGTCTCGTTTGGCATAGCGGTAGGCGGTATAAGCAGAGATCAGATGGCAGATCCAGCCCAGGGTTCCGCCAGTGCCTATCCAAACGCCGGGCGTCACGATCAGCCAAAAGATGCCGCGCAAAAACTTGCCGTTGTAGATTTGTCCCACGCCGGGTATCAAAAGACTCAGGACGGCCGCATTTCCCGGTTTCTTCATTTCTTATTGTTGCTTCGTGCCGACCGGAGTTTCAACCTCGATCCCACGCTGTGGCTCAACCAACGTTTCTCCAACAACGCGGCTCGACAGTTCGGACAGCGCGCCGTTTCCGCCAGGAGAAATTCAAAAGGACCGCGTTTATCGAGCACGTCGGCAAGAATCCAGTCGAACGGGATTTCTGATTCCTCAGGCCGGCACTGCTCACAACCGGCAATCTTCGATTCGGCTTCACGTATGGCTTTTGAATCGACGCTGATTAGTTCGATTGACGGCCGGGCCTGAAGTGCATCTCCATCGAACCCACTCCGCAACGTCCATTCGTTCTCATGCTGGTCGTATCGGAGCAGGTAGACCTTTCCATCCTTCGTCCTCACCGAGACGAATTGTTCCAATCGAAGATGATCGATGAATATCTTCTATTCGATACGTCCGGCCAACGCCTGGTTCGCCCTCCGTAATATCTTCGGCTGATTCCGGCGAACGTCGCTGGCATTGGAAGCGAATTTCCTGTGCAATTCACTGAAGCCTGATAGCATGCCCGCGTAAAGTGGCTCGCTAATGATTGGCAAAACTCTTTCCCATTTCCACGTGCTGGAAAAGCTCGGCTCGGGCGGAATGGGAGAAGTGTATCTCGCCAGAGACACGGATCTGGATCGCCAGGTTGCGCTCAAGTTTCTACCGACCGATGTTGCAGCCGATCGAGAACGACTCCGGCGATTCGTTCAGGAGGCGAGAGCCGCATCCGCCATCAATCACGCCAATGTCGCCCATATTTATGAAATTCGTGAAGCCGATGGTGTCTATTTCATCGCGATGGAGTACGTCGAAGGGCAGACGCTTGAAAGCAAGATCGGCTCGAGTCCACTGCAGACAGGCGAGATCCTGAACATGGGAATCCAGATTGCGGACGCGCTCGATGCCGCCCACACCAAAGGAATCACGCACCGTGACCTCAAACCGGCCAACATCATGGTTACACCTCGCGGGCAAGTGAAAGTTCTCGACTTCGGTCTCGCTATGATCGCTGCGCCTCAACCCGCGGCAAGCGAAGCCCCGACAGTTGCATCGATGAACTCCGGTGTCGTTGGGACCCTGGGCTACATGTCGCCGGAGCAAGCGCGCGGCGAAGAAGTTGATGCCAGAACGGACATCTTCTCCTTTGGGGCAGTGCTCTACAAGATGGCGACGGGCCAAATGGCGTTTTCGGGGCAGACACCTGCTCTGATCTACGACGCAATTCTGAATAGCACTCCCGCTTCGCCGGCCAGACTCAATCCTCAGATTTCAAAACTGTTCGATGAGATTATCCAAAAAGCCACCGCTAAGGACCGTTCGCAGAGACACGCTAGCGCCGCAGTCCTGCGTTCGCTTTTGGAAATGGTCAAGTCAGTCGGGATCTCTCCATCGACACGCGAGCAGTCGATTGCCGTCCTTCCCTTTAGCGACATGAGTCCGCAAAGAGATCAGGAGTATTTTTGCGATGGACTGGCGGAAGAATTGATCAACACACTGGCGCGGCTGCCACGCCTGAACGTGGCGTCGCGAACCTCGGCCTTTCGTTTTCGCGGACGCGATTTGGACATCCGCGAAATTGGCCGCCAGCTCAACGTCAAGACCATGCTGGAAGGAAGCATCCGCCGCTCAGGAAATCGGCTGCGGATTACGGTCCAGTTGATCAATGTCGACGATGGTTATCACCTCTTGTCGGAGCGGTACGACAGAGAGATGAAAGATGTATTTGCGATCCAGGACGAGATCACGGAATCCATCTTGAAGGCGCTGGAGCCAGCGCTGCTCGGCGAGCGTCAGCCGTTAATTCGGCGCCACACGGAGAACCTCGAAGCCTTCGAGCTGTATCTGAAAGGTTTGCACTTCTGGCAGCATCGCACCGGACGTTTACTCCGGCTCGGTCTGGAACATTTCCGGAAAGCGATGGGCGTCGATCCGGACTACGCATTGGCTCATGCAGGTGTGGCTTACTCTCTCGCGATCCTTAGGGGGTATGGATACGTTTCCGCCCCGGAGTCGAGATCGGAGGCCGAGAGAGCTGCCCGCAAGGCTATGGATTTGGATCCCGGGCTGGCCGAATCGCACTTTGCGGCAGCTCTTTTTACTTTGGCTTTTGTGGAGAACTGGCCATCGGCGGAGAGCCACTTCAAACGAGCGCTTGAGATCAATCCGCGATTTTCACTAGTGCAGGCGTATTACCAGTTTTTCCTAGCGGCGACGCGCCGTTTTGAAGAAGCGTTCGCGTTAGCGAAAGAATGCGTAAATCTCGATCCACTGTCGCCATTTGTGCACGCAATGGTTGCGCTGACGTTCTATCTTTCCCGCCGGTATGACAGAGCGTTGCGTGCTTGCGAACGGTCGCTCGAGTTGCAACCCGATTTCCCGCTGGCATTATTGGCACTCGGTCAGTTACGGAACAAGCTCCGGCGGTATGGCGAAGCGATTGAAACATTCGAGAGACTCGTCTTACTTACTAATCGGGCTCCCGTCTTTATTGGAAACCTTGGCATGGCCCTCGCGCTCGCAAATCGGAAAGCTGAAGCGGAAGCATTGTTTGACGAGTTGTGTGAAAGGACCAGCACTGAGTACATTAGCCCGCTTGGGGGACTGTATATTCAGATTGGACTCGGTGACAGAGACGGGATGCACCGTCAGCTCCAGGCCTATATCGACGATGGCTCATCGGGCTTCCCGATAGCGAACCAGCTCGCCCCCTACTTAGACGACCTTGTCTCTGAACCCCGATTTGCAGAGTTGTTCCGCCGTTTGCACATACCTCCGAGAATGAAGAACGAGAACGATTCCTGACACCAAGGATCTTCTCAATCTCAAGCGCAGGCCACTCGAAACCTAACGAAGTCATCCACTAATGTACGCTGCACTTCGTCATTGACGACGATCACCAGGGAACGCTTTCCCGCAGAACCCGGAACCCAATAGTGGCATCCGCACCCGAGGGATCGCCGGAACTGCGATGCGACACCCGTGCGTCCCAGGGCCGGATTCAGGGTCGAGGGATGTCGCCCTGGATACCGTAAGTTTCGTAAATCGGGTTGACGTCCATTTCTCAAGCTGGACGTCGCGGTTGCCTATGGGTGATGCGGAAAGGCGCGTTAGCCCCGGTTTGCTGGGTGCCACTGGGTGCCACGGGTGCCACAATTTGTCCCGGTTTGTCCCGGTTTGGCAAACCCAACTCTCTTAAACCATTGATAATTCAGGGCCGCGCTCGAAATTCACACGCAGGAGGTCACAGGTTCGAGCCCTGTTGGTCCCATTAGCGTAAACACAGCAACCGCTGCACTTAGGCCAGGAGAACTAAACACGGCCTTCCTCCGACTGCGAACAATCTGCGAACAATTTGTTTGCTTGAACAGCGAGGCCTTGTCGTCCCCCTCGTTCAGGGTAAAAGCGATGAGACCTCCTACCGCTACGAGTGCTAGCAAAGCTACTCCCGCCCCCACAATAAGCGCGCGGATCGCGCGTTGGCGCAGCCGCACTCTCGTCACGGCCACGATGCTCACTATGAGTGAGATTCCTCCAACGACAGCTGAACCCAAGAGCGCCATCATGAAGAGAAAGGAAATTGGGCCATCAATCATCTGCGTTTCTCCGCCTGACGACTCAGCGTTCAGCCCGTGACCCCACCGAGAATACCGCATGAAATAAGTCTTCCCATATGAACAACGAATCAGCTATCGGGGATCCGCCCAACGACTCAAGGCTTCAGCCGCCGCGAGCGCGAGACGGTTCTTGAACCACTCGACTTCTTGGCGCGCGAAACGGGCGGCTGCAAGCCCGTGTTATGCGTTTTGGGACGTGTGGGAATTGTCCTGCGCCGGCCCTGCAACCAATTTTCAAGGGAAGCGTGGCTTTCGCGCGATTGTTGACCATGCAATAAACCTTCGACACTAATGTCTTCGTCCAAGTCGGTCCAGTGAATCCCTTCTCCCTGCGCGATCAAACGCCAATTCTTTCGTTCCGCACCGGAACCGTGGAGCAGACGCGGAAACCATGCAAGCGGTACGGATATAGTTCTCCCATCAGTAAGGTCCACTGTGAGTGAGTCCGCCGTCAGCTTTACATGCTGTGCTCTTGCTTCAGTCTGCTCAACTCTCAAAGTACTCATTCCAACTCCTCAACAGCGTCTCACCGTTGCTCTCGACTAATTCCTGGATTCGGTTGATTTCTCGTCGCGAGAAACCGCCACTGCGTTCAAGTCTTAAGGGACGAAGCCAGAACTTCGCGACCTTGTCGTCGCGTTCAACGTGAACATGCGGTCGCTCATGTCGATCGCTCGCATAGAAGAAGAATCGATACGGACCTCCCCGCAAGACCGTTGGCATGCTGAGACGAGTTTACAACAGTCCGACAGGCGAGTCTCAGTTTCAACGGGCACGACGGACACGTATAACGGTTTGCCGCTGAGCCGCAGCGCTTTTCAGCGGTCGGCTCCAGCGGCGGGTTGGACGGCCCCTCCTGATGAGTCTTTTAGCATGTATTCGACCGTCACTTGTTCTCTGTTTAAGATTCCTGCCGAGACTGATACCGTTGAAACATTACGAGAAATTCGTGCCGCCGGATGTGTGGCGACTGATAGTCGCCGGTTGGCTGACCATCTCACATCAACCGCAGGGCCGCCGCCCCATGTTGCACGAGGTGCCGCACCATGGCTGGAATCTGCTATGAAGACATTTCCAACTGCTCCAGGCAGGGAATCACCTTTTGGAAGTACTGATATTTGAGTACTGAAATCAGTTGTCGCGCCGCAATCGCGCTGAAAGACAACTGCTTCGTATTTTACATCGGGCGATGGCACACGGGCCACTTCGTCATTGCCGCAGGGATCAACGCAACCGCTGCAAATAGAAAGCAGGAGTGTGATTCCCAGAATTCTCACACGCAATTTATACCTTTCGCTGAGCGCTTCGCAGAATCGCTCGTCCGCCCAACGGTTTGGGCATCAACTGCGGCGTGTTCTGCGCCGTTGGCTGCATGCCCTTGTTGGGTCCACTTTACTTTCGGCGTCACACTGCGCCCGCTGATTTTAAGAGGGCGAAATGTTTCAGCGTTCTCTGGTCACCACCTCCCCAACCCGCAAATTTCAGTAACGAAACGCCGTGGGGAAGGAGGTCAACCGGAGTCCGCTTTGAGCAACACCTCGATCGCCCGGACCCGCCCACGTAGCGCAGCGTAAGCCAGCGCCGACGCCCCAAAGTCGTTGGCCGCAGCTACATCAGCGCCTGCAGACAGCAGAGCCTTGATGATTGACGTCTGTCCCTCATTCGCCGCTAACATCATCGGCGTCCAGTTGAATCGATTGCGGACGTTGACGTCAAAACCTCCGCGGATGGCATTCCGGATTCAAATGGAATCGCCTTTTTTATTAGTTGGTGCAACGTCTCGAAATCGAGTGATCTATGCATACCGTCGATGCGGGCCTAACGGGGGGCATGAACCGCGGCGCGCTCTTTGCGCCGTCGGCTCCATGCCCGTGTTAGCCGGCTTCGGCAAGTTCGACAGCCGTTGTTTCGACCTTGCCATCACTGAATCGCTTCGGCTCACATCTGACAATTGTCCCCGAAGCAAACTGCCAAGTTTCATCACTGACGTCAGCCTCCACACCGATAATTCGAAAGAAGTTTTCGCCAAGCGGCCGCGCCTGCACGGGGCGCCAGACCTCGGTCCCTTCGTTCAGCAGTGGAACGAAAATAGTCACCGGCTCAGCCGGGTCCCGCCAAGCGCGATCAAACCAACTTCGAACCCGAGCTGCAACAGCCGTGAAATCGTAGTGTTCTGCCGAGAGGCCGAAATGCTCGACGATTTCTGCTTGGAGATAGGATGCGATTTCAGTTTGGCCCGCGCCGGATTGCAGCATTGTCAGCAGTGGACCCACCAGGCAATGGTACTCGTCGCGCGGCCACTTCGAGTCATCCATGACGCCGATCGGATCCCACTCGCACATTAGGGTATTGAGTTGGGAAAAACGCTGTCTCGACTCTCGTTTAGTCAAAGGCACGCCGAAACCTTTCTGTCCGGCTAACGATTCTGGCGCTCAGCCACCGCGCTTTTCAGCGGTCGGCTGCAGCGGCGGGTTATGCAGCCAGTGGAGTCAACTGATCTGCGCTCCTATCATGAAGCCGATGTTCAGAAGGACTGCGGCGACCAGCGAACACGCTGCCAGGGGTCTGCCGTCACGTATGAAGTACCCGATAAGCGCGAATACCATAATTCCTCCGGTTGCCGCTATCGGTGGCCCAATTCATCAAGTCCCCACAGCCCCCGCATATAGTAGCCCATTCCTATGCCGGCAACGACTTCCCCAATGAGGGGCAGCGTCATGGCCGCGAAGGATGTCCGAACAGAGAGCTGTATATTTGACTGAGGCAGGTCGCCGAAGCGTGTTTTTGCTAAAACGGATGCCGCTGCCAACACCCACGCAAACGGAGGTGCAATCCACATAAGAAAGAACGTCACCAGAAAACTCGACATGGCCTGATTGTCAGGATTAGCCGATGCAAGTAGGAAACCGGTTAGGATTGAAAGGAACGTTGAGAACAGGGCAAATTGACTGAAGGCCATCATCCAGCCGCGGTTTTTCAATAGCTATCCTTACTCAGTCGTATGGGCAGTCTTTGGCTGCATAACGGCCTGCGGCTGAGCGGCCGCGCTTTTCAGCGGTCCGCTCCAGCCGCTTGTTAAGCAGCTTCTTGGGTTCACGATCTTATGATCGACTCTGCTCGCCAACTTGTTCCCAAGTTCGAAGCACCGCTAGTGTCGGCAATCTTTTGGCGGAATCGATAGTCATGTCGTATACCTCCAGAGCGGTGACACGCCCTGCTCGCCCCCAAAGAATCAATCCGGCTTGATTACCATCCGGCCATTTGGCAATCGCGTCTGCGACGATTCCGGCTCCGTTGCCTTGGCCTTGAGCTTCAAAATCGATGCTGACACAACCGCACTGACAATGGTCAACGACATGCAACCCATCCAGATCATTTGAAACAAGCTCACCTTTTGGTATTCGAGCGTTGTTCAACAACCACTGCACGATTTCACATTCTTGTTCAGTTAGAGCACGTTCTTCCATCGTGGTTGGACTCTTGCATTACGCGCACCAGGTTCGGGTGTGCGTGCCTAACATATATTGGACTTGCGGCAGCAATCTGGAAAGGCTGCGACGGAATTGCAGTCTATACAGACTGTCGAAGCTTCGCGGAGTCCGCAACAATATCGCTCTTTTCTCGGACATTTTAGGGCAGATTTCAGCGAAAATCCGGATTTCTTAGACAGCAACCTAGTGTCCTGTCTCTAAAGTTCGTTTACAAAATCGGGAAACGCTTTCCAGGATCTCATCAGCAGTTTTCGACCACACAAGCGGTTTGGGTTGCTTATTGTACGAGTCGATATAGTTTCGAATCGTTTGTTCAAGTTCCCGAGTGCTGCGAAAAACACCACGTCGAATCTGTTTTTCCGTGAGCAGGCCGAACCAACGTTCAACCATGTTGATCCACGACGCACTGGTCGGGGTGAAGTGCATATGGAACCGGGGCCGCTTCACGAGCCAGCGGTGAATCATCGGCGATTTGTGAGTGCCATAATTATCGAGGATTAAGTGTAAATCGAGATGCTGTGGCGTCGCGGCATCGATGGCGTCCAGAAACTTTCGAAATTCCACCGTTCGATGTCGACGGTGAAGTTGACCCACGATGCGGCCGGTTTTCATCTCCAGCGCGGCAAAAAGCGAAGTGGTTCCATGTCGCGTGTAATCGTGGCTTCGTCGTTCCGTCTGGCCGGGCCGCATGGGGAGCACAGGCTGAGAACGATCCAGAGCCTGGATCTGGGACTTCTCATCCACGCACAGAACGAGGGCTTTGTCAGGCGGATTCAGATACAAACCCACGATGTCTCGAACCTTCTCTACAAATAGTGGATCCTTGGATAGTTTGAACGTCTCTGTACGATGGGGCGCCAATGCAAACGCGCGCCAAATGCGATGCACGCTGCTGCGGCTCAACCCGGATGCTTTCGCCATCGTTCGGGTACTCCAATGAGTTGCATTCTCCGGCATCGATTCCAGCGTCTTCGTCAGCACACGTTCCACCTGCTTATCGCTCATTCGCCGTTTGGTTCCTGGCCGCGGTTCATCCAACAAACCGTCGAGTCTCTTCTCCACGAAGCGCCGTCGCCACTTTCCTACTGTTTGCGGCGTGACGCGCAGTTGAATAGCAACCTGTTGGTTGTTTCGTCCGGCTCCACACTCCAGAATGATGCGTGCACGCAGCGCCAGCGCCTGGCTGGACTTCCTTCGCCTTACCCACTGGTCCAGGCTTTCCTGCTCTTCCTCGCTCAACTCCAGCTTCGTTATCGGACGTCCCGTTCGCATCGCGTCGCTCCTTTTTACACTTAGACACGAACGGACTCTATTTATTTAACGAATATTAGAGACGGGACACTAGGCTGCCCACAACATCTTTTTCGTGCCCCGGAACATGTACACCGAGTGGTTCCCCGCATCGCTTTCTACTTTGGTACATTGGCGGGGAAACATTAGAATCGCGCAAGGTTTGATATGACAAGGAAGGAGCATATTCATATGTCAAAGTGATGGAGCCGACCGGCGGGAGAGGCGGAGGCGCCGGCTTATCCGGCGAATACCATGTCCGAGGCTCGAGTTCAAAGGCTCCGTTGGTTGTGGGCATGCGTCCCGATGAAGGACGCCAACCAGATCGTCAGTCAAGGTGTGCCGTACGCTTATGATGCCACCAATTAGGCATCAGTAGTCCTGCGCTGACGGCCAAAAACGAAAGCAACCACGACTCCGATCAAATACAGAAGGACCATTGGAATTGCCACGACCATCATATTGGCTATGTCCGAGGTCGGAGTTATCACAGCGGCAATTATTGTGGAGATCAAGATTGCCCATCGCGTGTTTTTCAGCAGAAATGGTCCATTGACGATTCCAATGCGAAATGCAAAGAGCGCAATCAACCCGGCGCACGCAACAAACTGAATAAAAAAGGCAACGTTGGAGAGAAGCAATCTCTGCATGTAGGGAAAGTTGGCTATTGGACCAAGCATGCGATTGTCCAACAACGAGGTTCTGAGCAAGACAAAAAATAAGCTCACGAGCAGAAAAGCGGTCGCCAATCTTAAAGGCGCCCTTAGAAACTTCCTTACTAGACTCGACTGCAGCGCCAGGATCAGAGCGAATGCGAGAATAGCCGGAGCGAGCCATGCGAAGACCGTCCTTACAAACAGAAGCGTCGTAGTCAGAGACCAAAAAGCAGACATGGTGATACCGCCGATAGTCATCCACAGCAGGCGATCCCGCCACACCGAAGATCCGTTGATGGTGGCAAACTCCGCAGCGAGCACGTCTCCCGATCCGGTTCTTCGGACCGCGATCAGGAATGCTTCTTCACCGGTCAGTCCCAGCGCTCGTAGCGATGATTCGGAATCGCGAAGATGCGATTCCAGTTCTTCGAGATCGTCTGCGCGAAAGTTGGAGGACTTTGCCAGTTCCCCACGCCAGCGTTGAATGGCTGCGTTCAAATCAAATGAGGTTTGGTTTTCCATAGTTTCATCAGGGTTGTGTGGACGGCGATCCACTGTTGTTGTTCGGACTGCAGCGCTTTACGCCCTTCCTTGCGAATGCGGTAGTACCGCCGGCGGCGGCCGCTGTCTTCCGTGGTCCGCCATTCGGATTCGATCAGGTTTTCGCGTTCCATCCAGTGCAGCACGGGGTAAAGCATGCCCTCGGTCCATTCGATCTTGCCGCCGGACAATTCCCGCACGTTCTGAATGAGTTCATAGCCATAGCTCTCACCTTTAAAGAGGACGGATGTGCAGCAGGGCAAGCGAGAGGAACGTTTCGTGGGCGGTTCAATTCCTAACTACTTTCGCAAACCGTACGGGCCGGGATGGGCCCCAGTCGGCGATGCCGGATAGCAGAAAGATCCCTGCACGGCTGAAGGGATTTCGGATGCCTTCCGCAGTGCGGACTTACTGACAGAGGCAATCGATGCCGGGCTGGGTAGCGGTAAACCGCTGGCTGAAGCCTTGGCGCGATATGAGGAGCAACGCAACGAAGCGGCTCTTCCTCTGTATGAATTCACGTGTCAGTTGGCAACGCTTGCCCCGCCTCCACCGGAAATGGTGCAGTTATTTAAAGCGCTGCAAAGCAATCAGGAACAGACCGACCGGTTTTTTGGGCTGTTTGCACAGACTGTATCAGTGACGGAATTTTTTGCAGCCGAGAATATGCAACGCATTTTCGCGCGCTAGAACTCTGATAACTGCAAACTCCGCAAGAATTTCGTCCTCGTCGCGTTCGCTCTGTGCTCGTACGCCTCGCTTTCGCGCGCATCCGCGAGCATGGTAGCCACCATCTACTATATCGCGAAAGCCCCACGACCGGCGCCGACGGCTCCCTGGACCGCCACGCCTACCTGGTCGCGCGCACTTCGGACCAATCCGCGGGCACGATCGCGGAGAAGGCGGTGACCTTCACGACGGGCGCTTACGCCGAGGCCTCGAGCGTGATGAAAGTACATCAGATTGCTAATAGCTTTACTGATGGACGGAGGGCGATATGGGTAGAAACGAGCCGGTTCCGAATCGACAGATTAGCGGGGAGGCCACAGCCTATGGACAGAAAGATCCCGACGATAGAAGCGCTTGATGCCGCATTTAAAGCCCATTACGAGACAAAGAGCATTGAAGAGCTCAAGAAAGAGGCAACTTGGTTTCTCGACGCGATCGGCAAATCAGAGCTCACTCCAGAAACCGCCGGTGGATACTTTGTTGTCTCGGTTCTGCCACCGTGAGTTGCGAGCCTTGGTACACTGGCGGTAGATCTGTGCCTGTGCGCCATTTGAATCGTCGTGCTCTGCGGCAGGCTAGTTGCGCTCATAGTGAGGTTCTGATGTTTCGTCCGAATTTCGTAGACCACTTGGTGTTCCGGGTAAGCGACATGGACCGAACAACGCGTTTTTACTCCTCTTTGCTGGGAGAACCATATAGGGTGGAAGGCTATGTGATGTACAGTGCGGGCGACACGCTGCTGTTCTTTACCCCGTCGGCAGAAAATACGGAAGCGTTTGACAAGGAGAAGGTTGGCCTGAATCACATCGCGCTGGGAGTCCGCAGTATTGATGAACTGCGGATGGTTGAATCGCAGCTAAACCAGGCTGCCATCGCCCATAGCGGAATCAAACTATGGCAAGACGGCTTGACATCATACATCTGGCTCGATGATCCAGACGGCATACGCGTTGAGTACTGGTTGCGACTTCCAGAAAAAGAGTTGCCGGAGAGAGCAGGCTAACGACGCGACCTTGGACGATACTGAGCCGGTACCGCATCCCCTCTCACCCCGTTGATGGTGTCCGAAACGAGGCGATGACGCTTCTACCTGAAATCCTGCGCTTTTCACATTTTCACGACGATCCCACCGAATTTACTCCGACGTACGGGCCAATCCCAAATGGAGCCGCTAC